>Ga0126339_10000001_pt1 | contig 137092 bp, 169 predicted proteins | sample OrbTmetagenome_2_FD_92532 | JGI IMG/M metagenome (GOLD analysis project Ga0126339, IMG submission 92532) | Coral microbial communities from Petempiche,Puerto Morelos, Mexico - Orbicella T R C metagenome | ecosystem: Host-associated > Invertebrates > Cnidaria > Coral | place: Petempiche,Puerto...
ACTCAATGGTGCTGGCGATAACCAAACTAATGCATTATCGACTCCATCATCTGCCAAACGAGTATCAAAATTAGTGTCAGATTCTTGTATTTGTGACAAAAAACGCAACTCCAAAGCAGTTAACCCTCCACTTCCTGCATTATGGACAATCAACCAATCCTCATTGGTAGGGACTAATACCATATTAGGGCCATCAACCAAAGCCACCAAAACATCTTTTGCATTAATGGCACGCCCAAAAGTTGAACTTTCAGTTATACCTGTACCATCCACTTCAAACCCCTCCCCTTTTACAGGCGAATAATTATCTAATCCAGTAATCTCATAATTACCAGTTCCTGAATTTAAAGTTAGATTAATAGTACGTGTACTAAATGTAAAAATACCATCATTTAAAAGCGTAGAACGTGGGTCTAAACTGCCTTCCTGCACAATCCAATTTTGACCTGCTGCCCCTTTTACAACGATTGCAATATCACCACGATGTAAGCCAACTGATTGTACAACTATATTAGCAGGACTTTCAATTGATGTGGTATCCCCGGACTGTGTATCAAGTGTAATGGTATTTGTTGGTGTTGCTCCCTGATCAAACCTGGCAGTACCACCTAAATGTTGTATTTCAAAAACTACAGGATAAGTAGTGATTGCTGATTCCAAAGGAAGCAAAAAATCAACACGTTGATTGGTTGTTGCAGCATATACAGCGTTATGATCTGCATAAGTCGCTATATTCGCACTGGTAATTGTAATGCTTTCATTCCATACGACAAATGGCCTGGTTGTCGGCGACACTTCTGACTGAATACGACTAACCGTACCAAACAACCCTTCCAGATCATTTGCCACATCCTGAAGATTATCGCCCTGAACATTGTTAAGGTCATCACGATTCACTTCAACCTTGTCGGCATCAGCGTAAGCGCCTCCGAATCCTGATACTAATTTATCTAATAGTGGAATAGGCATATTGTCATTTTTATTATGTTACAACAGTTGTCGTTAATGTTCCATCGTTTGCAACCGTTATTTGCCAACGCCCTCCATTCGCAGCCGTGAAAATAGCACCTGTTAATGTTATATTATCAAGAGTACCAACCAAAGTAGTTGCATTATTATTTGGATCTGTCGAAGCGGGTAAATCAAAAATGTAAGCTTTCCTATCCAAAATAATACCTACAAATCTCAAATTAGTGCCACGACTAACACTAGTAATATTTGCCCTTTTATTAATTAAAATAGTAACTGTTTCATCACGAAAATGTGGTAAAAATCCCGTTTGATTGGTATATGAATCATAGTCACTAAACGTTCCCGATGGCTCACCATAACGAATATAATAAGTAAAATCGTTTGGTAACGCTACTTGCGCAGTAGTTGTTGTTAAACCATCAACAGCCACTTGCTCACTGGCAGAAAGACTCTGATCAGATTGTAAAAGTGCCCGTGCTTCCGGCTCAAGTTGACTAATCTGCAAGTCAGATATATTTTGCGTCAAATTCACGGTATCAGCATTGATAGTAAAATGCCTTTCTAATGAGCTTTGAACCACTTCCAACACTGTATTAGCCAAATAACGATATACAGTGCTTACCGTAGAACTTGTTCCAAACAAATAATAATCAAAGCTTGGATCAGTTAAATTTAAATCATGAAAATTATCAGCAAATATTAATGTAAAAGCGTCATGCCCTCCATCACGCTGTCTAAATACTAAATCAGCTGTTGAGGCACCAGACGTTAAAGCAACTACCAATACACTATTTGTTCTATCTGCCGTTGCTGTATATTGACCTGTTTGACCTCCTGTTGGTGGTGTTGTTGGTATATTATCTAATAGATAAAAAACTGCAGTACTTACCTGAGTACCCAACACACGATTATCAGCTTCCGAAATCTGATCATCAAAATGAAATAAAGTTGATGATGTAGGAAAACGATTACCAGCTATTATATCCCAATTTGATAAATCAGTTGGCGATGGCGTATCCTGCAATGCTAACAGCCAATCACCATCAGTTACTTCAGTACCTCGAATGTATCCATTACCACTAATACGATAAGCATAATTTTCTAATACCCCAGCACTTGGTAATGTTAATACAGGTGTAGCAGTAGGATCAGGCGTTATCACCATATCCTGAATAATCCAACCTAAAGGATTTTGAGAAAGGCCAAAAGAAATACCTCTGACACTTCTTAAAAACGCCCTGTTAGCACCAGAACGATAAACTAAAGTGGTCGCATCGGACAAATAAACAGAATAAGTACTACCCAAATAACCAGCCCCGTCAACTCCTGTTGGAAAAAAATATCGTCGTTCCGTACTTGTTGCAGTTGCTACTGTAGCAGCAGGCAATATATTATAACTAATACCTCCATCAGCTATACGACTGGTTCCTATTTCAACTAAAGCAAACTCAGACAAAGCTGTTAAATCATCAGGAAATGTCAACGTCACGTTAACATCATTTGCAGTTGCATTATCTGATACACCGGAAAATAACGTATCATAACGTGCAGTAGCTGCAAAAGCTGCTGATTGACCAGGAATACCTTGCGCTCCCTGCGGGCCAACCACACCTTGCATTTCGACAATTTGTACATAAGTCTCTGCTGCAACGGTCGTAGTTTGATTTGCCGTTAAAGTCGTATCACCAGGCGCAACAGATGCTGTAACCAAATCATTAGCTGATAACTGTAATAAAAGAGCAATCGTTACACTTGAATGATATGCACTTGAATTGTTAGCAGTAAAGTTACGAGCATAGTGTGCTCGCGTTATGTGCGTATCATTAGTGCCATTGATTCTGAATCTAACGAACGGGTCTGCCCTTTCATCTGTACCAACTTCAATAGTGTGGTTTAATAACAATAAATAAGTTCCAGCAGTTGCAACCTGTATTTGATTCGATACAATAGAATATAAAGTAGTATTGGTATTAACCTCAACTGTAGCCAATGATAATACCGTATCACCAGTCGTTGCTATATCTTGATTTGCCGATGGTCTGACCCTTATGAAATTTTGAGCACTTGTGCTTAAGTTTAAATCATCTACGGCTTGAGCTAAAAGCTGCACATTGGTCGTACTCGTATCTAAATTACCATCAAAACCCGTAGCATCAACTGAAACTTGTTGTGCTGTTATTTCACTAATGTTAGCACCCGCACCATGTATATTATCTCCTAAATGACCACGTAATATTAAAGTTGCCGGTATTGTCGGACTGTCATTATCCAATCGATTGATTTGAGTAAATATTGTGCCTGTGGCACCTGTAAAACTAACAGTATTAGCGCTTAATAAATTATCAACAATTACCTCAGTCCTAACGTGCGCACCCGCTTCAAATGTAATATTACCATTAACTGTATGCACATCCAACACACTATTAATGCCTACGGTCAATGCATCAGCAGCATAAACCTTGATAGCTGTATCACGGCCAGTTGTATTAATCGTACCTAACGTTGCATTAGGTGCATAAATGAGCAATCCATCAAAAGTGATGCTCAAATTCTCATTATAATCATGCGCATCCAGACAGATAATAGTTTTTGTATCTGTTAAAGCACCTGCCAACGTTAATGCTCTTGCAAAAGTAGCCACAGGTGTTGTCAATGAACGACCATCATTAGCATTATCACCATTTGTGTTCACATATACAACATTCGTCAAATCGTAATCATCAACCAGATTACCATCTATAATGGGACCACTAAAGGCTGATACAAGTTTATCATAAATTGGAACCGGCATAATGACATATTTATCTGATGATTGTAACTATATTACCACTCACAACTGCACCATCCAATGCATTATTACTAACTAAAACATCATACAACACAGTGTTAATCGTTAGTGCATCACTGCTCAACGTAAAAGCACCTAATTGATCTACACCACCTATTCTCAATTGTGTTACTGCAGCTGCACTTGCCGGGTATGCTATTTTTAAATATTGATTACCCGTAAATGTTGGTATTGTGATATCTCCACTTAAAGCTTCTTGATTTTCTGCATTTGCATAATCAAATGTGCTTGCCACATTATCAGCTTCAACTCCATAATACAATAATTCCTGCGGCAGGACATTGCGAACTTCAACAGTTTGTGCATTAGATTGGAAAGCAACACCAGGTATTTGAGTATCAACACCCTGAACTCTAAAAGTTAATGTCTTAGCCGTTGAAGTGTCAATACCAGTTAATGTTGGCGTCGCGCTTTGATCTCCATCTGTAGTTGGAACAGTTAATGCAATATTATCACCATCACTAACAAAAAGCTCTAAACTTTGTATATTGGATGTATGCAATACATTGTAATTAATTGTTTGAGCAGCGTTTAAATTCGTATTTAAATTAACGCGACTAGCGATGTCGATTGAGAAAGCGCTGATAACAGGAATTGAATAACCAGCTTTTACCTGATCATATTCAGAAATAATCGTCCAATCAGTACCCGTTAAAGGTCTGATGACTGTAATGGTGTTATCATTTGGCAAATCAATAAAGGTGAAACTACTTACCGTATCACTTCCTGCACGTGTGATTCTTAACGTCGAAGCAGACGCTCTTTTGTTGGTAAAGGTAAATTGTACTGCATCGCCTGCTGTTAAAGTACTAAGCTCAGGCAAAGTAATCGTCTGCAAAGCCGAACCTGTTGCCGTACCCGAAATAAAACGATTATTGTAGGTAGCTAAATTCGTTGATGTAATTGCTAAATCACTTGACACCTGTAATGGCAACTGAGGCGTTGTACCACCACCTCCACCAGTGTTTGTAACTGTGGTTGTGCCAGCGGTATCATTATATGTAACACTAATGCCTGTTCCTGCCACAACAGATGATCCAATGGTATCTTGTATCAATTCTGTTCTTGCCGATGCAGGAAAAGCATCTGCTGTCATCAACCAAACAGATCCTGTTAATGGTCTTGTAATTCTTACAGACTGACCAAGAGCTAAAGTAATACTCGTTTCACCGCCAATAGTATCACTATCACTTCTTGAAATAATCACATTACTAGCTGCCGCCCTGTTATTGACAAAAATATAATCAATGGGCACATTAGCCGGTAAATCAGCTATGCCTCCAAGTGTAATTGTTTGATCTAATGTTCCACCTGCCTGACATTCAATCACACGTCCATTAAAACTGGTATAGTTTACCTCATCAATCCTAATAGTCGTTGTCTCACTAACTGGTGCTTGTGCTCCTGCTGGCAAGCCTGTATTAGCAACCGTCGTTGTACCAGCTGTATCATCATACGTGACACTAACACCTGTACCCGCCGTTACACTTGACCCGATTATATCTTCTACGCGCTCTTGTAAATTAGTGTCACTTAAAAATAAACCAATACCTAACCAATTAGTGCCAGAAGCTGGTCGTCGAATAAAAACAGCATCTCCATATTCCAGGGTTAAAGTTGTTTCACCTGCAATCGTATCACTTCCTGATCGTGTTATGGTAACTGTAGCGCCAGCTGATCGATTATTGACGATATAATATCCCGCTGGTGTATTCGCCGGGAAATTAGTTAACTCATCCAAAGTGATGGGCATTGCAGTTGACCCGGTTGTCTCAATACTTATCGTTTCAAAATTATAAGTTGAAAGATTGGCACTATTCAAGGTTAATGATGCATCTGTAACAGCGACCGGTGCAGCTTGAGCTGCTGCTGTTGCAGCGATCGTCGTATTTCCTGTGGTATCATCATAAGTAACAGTTACACCTGTTCCACCTACTACATTTGTACCAATTAAATCCTGAACACGTTCATTAAAAGTTTCAACAGCCAATCTTTCACTTAACCCAAGCCAATTAGTACCTGCCAGAGGACGACGAATAGTAAATGCATCTCCTTGCATCAAAGTGATCGTTGCATTAAAACCTATTGTGTCAGTACCATCAGGAGTAACAACGACATTTGATGCATTGGCACGATTATTAACGACTATAAAATTAACAACTGTATCAGCTGGTAAATTGGTGATGGATGGCAATGTAATAGTTTGATCTGCCGAACCTGTGGCCTCAGCACTAATAATTCTAAAATTATATGTACTCAAATTTGTATTGGAAATCGTCAAATCAGACGTTACACTTACAGGTTCAGAAGTTCCAGCGGCATTATTTACATATTCTTGTGATGCGATTAACGTTTCCGTGAAGGTATGTACGCCTAAACGCAAATAAGGCGTAAAAACACCACTTAAAGTTGCCCCTTTTATTCCTGTAACACCAGATCCCTGTATGGTTACCATAGTGCCACTATCTAAGATAATGGGATTTTCCAGTTGAAAAGTTTCGTCCGCGCCGGTCCCTGTAATTGTATGACTTGCAGAATTATATATTAATGGACCGGTTGAATCTCCCAGCCTGATCATAAATCTACAATTAGGCAACGCTACATCACTTCGCACTGTAATTGTTTGTATAAAACGATTATCAGTAGTTGTCTGTTCGAAACTAAAATCGCCTGTTGAATCTTCACTATCATCCAAATTAATGTCGATAGTCTCAAGTGCTCCAAATGTACGATAAAACGGCGTCTCACTTCCACTTGCCTGTGTATACAATTGAGCAAGTATTAAAGCCCGTCGCCCCGAGGTCATATTTTGGATGTTAATTGCCCGATTAGCAGCGCTTAACCGTATATCAGGCCCTAAATAGACCGATCCACTTGGAACTTGGAATGATTTCGTACTAACAATGCGATCTGCTTGTTCAGTCATTGCACTGGCAGCAAATGCATTTGATAAAATTTGCGGAATGGTTCCATCAGGAAGAGTTGTGCCTGCACCAGAGGCTAATGAATTATTATATCTCAGAAAGCCAACAAGAGCATTAACTACTCCATAGCTTACATATTCATCAAACCCTCTTCTAAGTACTGCTTCATAATTCGCAATTCGATCTTCATTTGTATTAGCCATCTTAATCGTTTTTCATCATTCATAGCAAATATCATTGTGACCAACCTATTAATGCGGCTGTGACAGTAGTCCCCCCTGCTATTATTTCAACGCACTTCTCCTCCATCCATCGTCCCTGCATCGCAGTAATACGTGCGGCTGGGATTGTCAATGACTGAGAAGAAGAATGACCAACTAAACGAACTTGAATTGTGCCTGAACCCGTAGGGCAAATGTAAAAACCTTCACGCGCAAGCCTGTTTGTAGGGACATAACCTGAACTAATATCTACTTCAGCAGATTCCGACGCTGAGATAATAAAATCTACAGTGTTACCAGCAATATCAACTATTCTGACTGGTTGATTGCCTCGTTGCTTAGCCATATCACTAAACAATTTGGATTCAAAACGAAAGTGTATACACAAAAATATAGCTTATTTACCTTATTAACAAACTATACCTCAAAATTTTGTTTGCCCACAGTTATTTTGACTTTGCCTTTTCGTTCTTCTAACGGTTCCTCTGCAACAGTTACGTATCTTTTCTTTTTTTCATCCCATTCCTGATCTTCGAAAACTACTCTTATGTCACAACGGCAATTTCCCGACACACAGCATTTCCCGTCATGTCTAATAAAAAGAGTATGATGTTTTTCTAACTCAACATCATATACTATCCCTTTATAATGTTCTTGCCCTTGATAAACTGTACTAAAAAGAGATGCCTTACCAGAACATTTTGCAACAGTCCATACAGGATAATTACTAGTATATGTGCCATTTTTAAATTGTGTCGTTTTAATTTCGGTTTTCGAATAAGATGGTGTACCACCAATCTTTAAAATTAATTCGCCTATATCTGATGCTAATTGATTAGATGTTGTTGAATAATAATGTGAATCATTAAATTGGTATCCTTTCCATATTTTTCCTTTCTTAATATGACCATCACACAAAACATATGCATCTAAGAATATTTCAATATATTTTTTGTCAGAATTTTTTAACCAAACAGGAATAAATTTTTCGTTACACTTCCCAAAATTTAAGAAATACTCAACTAATTCATTTCTATAACCCGTCAATGGTATATAAATTGCTTCTTCACCTTCCCAAACTTTTGTAAATAATGTTTTACAACACTTTGAAATAATGTGATATGCCGAACTCTTTTCTCTGTCTTGAGTTATTTTAATTTGATATTGATGTGAAGCAGTTGCCAATGATATATTACCATCACTAAGATAATACGCCAAAAACTGAACGAATTCTTTCTTGGCCCAATTATATCCAGCTATCTCAATAAATTCACTATTATCCCCTTCATAATCTGCAATCGTTCGCAAAAATCTATGACTCTTTTTCAGATCATTTGATTTAACAAGTTTAAATTGGTTCTTACCTCTGGTTGATGTATTCACAACATGATAATGGTTTGGCGTCGTCTGCAAACTAAAATTTCGACTCTTAAACACATCAATTGGACCATCATATTCGTAAGCAATATGGTTTGTTGCTTTTACCCATTCTGCATTATTCGTTGTTAAATCAACACTCAGATATTTTTGTTCCGGAGTAACATCATAAAAATATTTCCATCCCTGGTCTGTTAGTACTTCTGTATCACTCGTATAACAATAAGGATGCTCAGGTCCAACTGTAGCTCTCCATTGATCTTTCCGCAATCCTACATTGCTACCGTTGGCGTATAACTCTTCAAGAGTAAAAGTAATTGGTTCGCTCCCCAATCCTGATGTTGTATGTAATTTTATACACCATCTGCATGCACCTGCATACGTATCTTTATATACTTTTTGCTCTTCACCAAAACGCTCAACATAATGCGCAGCTTTGCCCCGGCTATAAATATCCTGCATTTCAGTATCAACAATCATCCCCCAATCCTTATTCCAATCTTTTAAGCGTCTACCAATATTAGATACAATATTATTGACACTACGGCGATTTAAAACACCGGCTTGCAATTCGCCGGACAATACTCTTTCCTGCTCTGCCCTGGTTGCCTGATCTTCTTCAATAATGATATCATTAACACTCGATTTAATGCGACCACCAAAACTTTTAATATGGTGATAAGTTTTTTGTTTGGCTACTTCATATTCTGCTCTTTCACGTCTGGTAATGGGGTCCCATTGCTTTTTTCTGACATATTCCATGAAATTAGCATATGTCACCTGTCCGGCTTGATATTCACTTAATAATGCTGCTAAGCGGCCCCAAAGAAAAGATTGTAAAAAAGGAGGATATTTGTTAACAACACTATCAATACTAATGCCATGTTTGCGCAGAATCTGGACATCAGCTGTCGTTAAACCATCCTCCCCCAGGTTATAACCAACCAAATATACTGATTGTAAATCAATCAGTTCTAATAATTCCTCTATTTGTTTTCTAGTGAAGATCATTGCACCATATTGGAGTTTTTTCACCTACATAAGCCCCGGCTACATTAAAATCAAAATATTCTATTGCTTCACTATAGGGCATATCTTTGCATAAAATCTCTATGCTCTTTTCCATGGAATAAATTAAACGCATTGATTGCTCATCTACTCCCATAATAGCATCATCAAAACCATCTGCTATAACAAATACTTCATCCGGATAAAATTCATATAATGCTTCTAAATCCATATGATTGCACTTATCACAATACTTAAAAATAAAGCCAACATTTGTATCGTTGCATATCCAATTAATGGTATCTTTTTCAACCACACATCAAATATTATATCAGTGTTCCCTCTGTAAAATATCGGCAAATGTCTCGTAATATTATAAATCGGATTGAATGCATAAATACGAATGCATATATATAACATAGCAATATAAATAAAAGAGACGTTAATTACTTTAAACAAAGGAATAGCAGCTAACCACATCACAACATTAAGCAACTCCGTTCCATGAGAACGCTGTTTCTTTTTATCTAACAAACCATCTGCAACTGCATCAGTTGCAATGATCAAAAACAACACAATATAAGTTAATAGTATCATAACGTTATAATTTTAATTTCATTTGAGGATTGACAATTTCCTGAATCGAGCCGATTGGTAGTTTTTCGATATTATGTTTCTCCTGCATCTCCATTAACCATTTCGATATGTCTTTTTTTATGGCTATTTTCATTTGATATTCTGATTTATATTTTGGAGAGCGTATCGATAATGCTTTGCAATAAGTACCATTACGCTTATATTGCAAACGCAACCCAAACATGTAATTACCCTCCACTTCACAGTGTTGATACTGAATATTCCATCGATCATTTTTCAGCACAAACACGTTTGTTGGATTAATACATACTCCGCTTAAATTAAATTGATACTCCATCAAATAAGTTTAATTGTTGATCATCTTTTTTCGTCACATCAGCATTTTTTAATCGCTGATTTATAATATCACAATATTCCTTCTCTTTTTCTATAAGTGTGCAATCAAAACCTAACTCCTGACAGGCTAACCCTGTGCTACCGGAGCCAGCATAACAGTCGAGCACTTTACCGTTAGGTGGCGTTATAAGTGTCACCAGGTATTTCATTAGCTTGATCGGTTTGACCGTACTGTGTGTATTCCCCTCACCTCGTTCTTTTTTCGACGCTTTTGGCGCATATATCAATCGGCTTAACTCTAACTTTTGTTCCTCCTTTTCCCTTATGACCTTTTTGGTGTAGTTTTCGATGGCATGCTGTACAGACCCAAATAATATCGAAAGGCTTTTTGTAGTCGGGATGATGTCTATGTTGTCCCATATTTCCGCAAATGACACAAGGTTTTGGATCAGGATACATCTTTTGTAATTGCCAATAAAGTCCAGAATAAGATGTAATTCCTCTTGGTTGAAATCCCAAATCTTTATTCCTACAAGAGCTAGAGCAATACGTGTTGCGCATGAGTCGCACAGACTCCCCGCAAACTTTACATTTTGGACGAACTGTTCGTCTACTATCGGCAGAGCATTTTGCAGAGCAGTATACTCTATGATTTGATTTGTAATCGTGAAATTCCTTGCCGCATTGTTTGCAAATAATCTTTTCCATAAGTCCAAATCTTTCTGATTACGTTGAATATCCTGACAAATACAGCACATTGTATTTTTGACTTCCTTAAAAAATCGTGCTGCACTATCTTTCCTGTCTATTACCTCTGATGGAACACGTCCATATGGATTATAAATACCATTTTGACCTATATGACTCGGCTCTGTCCCCTTAACAGGTGCTTGCGCTCCGCAGTTATCAGGGAAATGACTGACTACTTCATCACTTCCGTCATGAATAACATTTGCTGGATATCTTCCTTTTTTTGAACTAGTTACACGAATGCCTTTATATCCTCCTTCGTAAACATTTTTTGCCATTTTTTCAGAAGACCAAGACCCATTCCCTCCTAATCGTTTATCATCCACATGAGGATTAATGGGAACTCTACAATCATCTATGTTAAGACCTCCAGTTCCCCACTTCAATACATTAGCCGCAATCGTTTTTTCACTTATTGGTTTTCTTGCAAGCGTAAACAACTCCTGTGCTGGTTTAAGATTAGTATTCCATCCTTGCCACTGTTTTGCTTCTAAACTCACTGGTATTTCGATTCCAGGTTGATATTCTCTACCATTATTTTTGATCCATGAACCAGTTTTGTTTTGATCAGCTCCAGGTATCATTCTTTTTACAGGTTCACCAATTGGTACTTTTTCTCTCTTATTACCTTGTATCTTGTCAATGGCTTTCGATACATCAAGACCTTTAGGCATTCCACAGCCATATAACCAACTTATTATGTCCCTTATCTCAAACCCTGCATCTTCGATATTGACAGCCATACGGTGTTGTGTCCGGGTTCCACAAGCACAAAGCATATGTCCACCCGGCTTCAAAACTCTTAAAACTTCTTTCCATACTTCGACCGATGGTATATCATAATCCCATCTTTTTCCCATAAAAGCAATGCCATAAGGGGGATCTGTGACAATTGAGTCAAAGTAATTATCCGGATAGCCTTTCAAAGCTAATAAACAATCACTATTTATTACCTCAATCGTCATCTTTTACAAATTCATACTTCTCCAGTTCGAACCCTATTTCATTCATCGCATCGTTTAATGCTTCGACCTGCTCATAAGAATAGTTTTCCATGTTTAATTCATCTGTGGTGTAAACTATGTCTCTAATCCGTTCAAGTAATTCCTCTGCTGTCATTTTTTAAACTTTACCATCTTTTGGGTTAATGCAGAAATCGTTTTATTGCTGATATCTGCAAAACTTTTTTTCATCTGGTTCTCATAAGGCACAATCACCTTGGGAAACCGGGGAGGATCTTTGACCTGTGGATCGGCTGGATGAAACACGGGCCGTATTTTAGTTACATCGATTTTCATCATTGTGCAAATAGTGTTATTAAACTTGTGATAGTTACAATGAGCATTGTTTTCAGTAATTTATTCTTTGTTTCAATGCGCTCTTTTAATCTGGTATTTTCTTGATTCTGATCAATCAACAAGTTATTTGCTTCAATAACATTTTCTTTATATTTTAAAATCAAAGTATCACGCTCAGCTATTTGAACTTTTAAGCTGTTAATGAAAACCTTATTCCTTTCCCTTTCCATCTCATAAAGTTTCACTTCTTTTTCTAGTAATAATTTTCTTTCTAGCTTCAAATTCAATGTCTTAACCAAATCCAAAGTCAATGCCGCTAAAGTGTCATTATTAAAAATGATCTTCTTTGGATAAGTGTTTTGAGAGTATCCTGATATGATCATCCATACCAAGAGTGTCATAGCCAGCAATAATTTTTTCATACTTCAAAATATTATTTCTTAGACGTAAGCAAAAGGCGCTATCGGCTCTTTCGAACTCTATGAGCAGGGAATCATATTTAAATGACAATGAATCATATTTGAATGATAATGTATCATACTTACGATTTAAACGTTCATATCCCTTTTGCCAGGATTCTATTTTCTTACTCTGCTCCTTATTTGCTTCGTATAAATTAGTGACTATTCGCAATGTGAAATATGCCAACATTAAAAACAAGCCGATAGCACCCCAATACTTAATTTTCATTTTTCAGGCCCAAAAAATTGTGTTAATACTTTTACAATTGCAAGGAGACTACTCATCCAAAACATCAGCGTTTCCTGAGTAGATTCCGTAAAAGGACTACTTTCTACAATAGTGATCAATACCGGTATCAATAAGATTGCCAAATCACCTGTTAATTGCCATTTTCTAGGCGTTTCCTTTGAATAATTCGCTAACTTGTAATTCATAACTAACAGTTTTATTTAAATATTACTGTAATACTTTCAAGCGGCGTCTGATCCACAATAATGGCTTCAACAGTCATTAGCAACTAAAAGACACATGTCTTTTTCATACTCCTAATGTTTGATTGATATATTCTAATGAAGCTTTTATTATGGGATCTTCTTCACTTGCTTTGCCGAATTGATCAAAAACATTTGGTTCTGCTTCCACGTTGGGATCAAAATCTTCCTGACCTTCTTCCATCCCATCAACAATACCGTTCATTTTAGCGCCACCAAACGTTTTAATTTGTTCCATTGCTACCATCTGAGGATTTAAAATCGTATCCTTTTCCGGATCAAAAGGTCTACCCATTCGTTTCTCAAATGCATATTCGAAACTTACGATACCAGCATCTAATTCCAATTTTGCCACTTTAGCGGCCATTTCCCGATCTTCTGTGTCAACACCGGTAAAAAGGAATTCAAAACGAGGATCAACTTCACTAATGATGTATTTATTGATGATTTTTTCGAGAAATTTAAGAAGTGGAGCTAAACCTTTTTTCTTACTATGCTGCAATCTTTCTTTTTGTCCACCCCTACTAAAAAGCTGTTGCGCCTGTTTAAAATTAAAGCCCAATTCTGTAGGATCAATGGTATACACCGAACAGGTTATAATAAGCAAGAATTCAACCCATCCATGAAACTCCATATCTCTATTGGATAATTGCATGTCAACCCATTCCAAATCGATACCTTCAAAGACAGGAATTCTGTGTGCATTACGAACAGAACTCATCATTTGTCGCCAATTGTTACGAAATTCGTTTAGGGTAGTATTATTCATCCCCGGCGATTTAATATTAATGAATCCTTTAGGTTGAGAACCTTGCTTGAAGAAATTACCATTATATTGCATTCCCCAAAGTGTCCAGGTCACAATATCAATTAACACCTCTTGTTCACTAACGCCATAACCGTTAGTTCGTATATTGGAGGTTTTATTCCTAACTCCATAACCTAATTCCCAGGGATAAAAAATAATTGGCTCTTTAGATATCGGATTTTTTAGTATCTGATTATTCCATACCTGAGCAAATTGAGGGTAATGCCCATTTACTTGCCATTTTTCCCATTCTTTATGATATCGTGGATCAGCACAATCTAATATACGAATCGTGCTTGCATCGATGGCCTTATATTTTTTTAAATTACCTAAACGATCCCTCGTACATTCAAACGTTAATTGATCTAAAATAAGGCTGTCCCGCGTAATTTTGCGAATGAAATCGCTTAGATCATCTGTCGCATCCCATTTACTATTTTCACCACCAAATTCAAGAAATTCAATCAGGTATTCTATTTGTTTTTGATCACGGTAACTATATTCAGCCACCGATTCCGGCTTAGCAAAAACCGTTCGTTTCCTTTTTATCGTGTATCCTTCACGACTCTCATCTGTGGTGAATTTTAAAAACCGTTGTATTTGTTCGACGCGTGTATTAACAATGGCCTTGCTAATAAATGTGTTACCCATCCGCTGAAGCACGTCAAAAGAAATGCCCTTTAATGATTCTTTATATCCCTGACCAGTATGAAACCAATTATCCGGAAGCCACATGTAACTACGCGGATCAGGAACAGAGCTTTTTACTTTTTCCAGATAATTATTAGCTTTAATAATATCAGCCACATTATCACTCAAAAGGCCCTCTTCCAGCATCAGATTTTTTTGCACATTCAATCTTTGGATTTGTTCTTCTATTGAAGTCAAATCCAAAGACGATTTATTTATGGTGCCATTGTTTTTCTTCTTCTTACTCCTACGTCGAGACATTCTCTGGACACAACGGTTCCAAACAAAAATATAGGTATGGCCGATTATGAAGCTGGCGCATCAAAAGTATAATAAGCTAATGAATGTATGCCACCGTGATTTTCAGTAGCTCCAGTATTGGTAAAATATCCATTATCAATAAGAATAGTGTAACTGTTCGAAGCAGTCAAATTACTAGTTGGATTGATTGTCGCTTGAGTAGTTGAAACAGTTACTATAGCACTATCAAAAGCGAATGTTTCTACAACAGCATTCGTTGTTAAATTTATTAGTTTAATTACCGGACCAGTCGCAGCTGCCTTTGCAATATTTTCACTAAAAGTTAAAACAATATTACTTGTTAACGCTGCTGCTGTACCTCCGTTTGCAGGACTAAAAGCGGTTATGCGAGGGGGATCATATAGAGTTGATAATTCATCCGCATCATCAAATTCTATTAATTCATACCCATTATCAGTAGCCAATCCCATTATTTCAACTCTCGTCGTCTCTTCAACAATCACATTACCCATACCATTTGCCCCATCGATTTCCGATAAGCCTCTTACTTCGGTAATGTGAAAAGAATCTGGCGTTACAATAGTGCCACTTGGATTCATCGCTCTTATACCATCAGTAAACACTTGAAAATCGTTTGGGGTATCACCTATAAAGCGATAATTTAAAGCCATCTCTCTTTAATTTGAGATCAAAACGAAGATATAATGATGCTAAATTACATGTTTTTATATAAATAACCAAAAAAGGGGAGATGGAAAAATTCCATACTCCCCCGCTTAACAAGTGAAACGAAAAAACTAAAAGATTACAAAAAATGAACAAACATTATTTTCTTTAACTTAATTCAAGACTTCTTTGCATATTTTTCTCATGTATCGCTCTTTCGGAATCTGAATAGCTCCATTTCCATTCTGGATTCTGAAATTCTATGTGACGATTTTTTAATGAACGATCTTTTAAGCTATATCTTTCCAGATTACCCAAAGTTTCACTCACACTTGAACCAACCCATTTATGCGCTGCAAAACTACCAAACCCGGAGCGTAGCTTTTTTAAACTAATCGAATGAGCCATTAAACCTCTGAATAAAGCACTAGTGAGTTTAGGATTCCTGGCACCTGGAACTTTGTTCTCCTCAAATTCTCTGATGATATCAGCCAGGGCATAAGCTCTTTCTATATCTTTTATGATTAAGTGGCCACGTTTTATCTTGGAATCAATAGCTACACCTGTTTTACCTGTCAAACAAATATGAGCATTAATTGCAGCCATACCTGTTTCTTCCATAAATTCCAACATTTTTTGCATATCTTTCTGACCTGCAGCAGCGTAATAGTGCAAATAATCCGCTGGTGTCCAAGGCTTATTTCTTTGCAACGCTGCCAACGTTTCAATCCCATTATTACCGATACAGGCATCTCCATAATCTGAAAGAATAGTGAAATAATAAGGTTGTTTTAAAATACGACAACATTCTAGCCGATGTTGTCCATCACGAATTAATAACTTTCCATCTTTTTTAACGATTAATGCTATCGTAATAAAAAAGTTCTCACGCATATCGGTAAGTAACTTCGATAAGTTGTACGGGTCAATTTTACGGTTGCGATCTTCTAATTCAAACAAATCATAATTTGTTGTTGAGTAGACTTTACCAATTTCTTTCATGATTTTAAATTTTATTTGTTAGGTAAGAAATAATCAAATTCTAAGTGTGACGGAAAAGAATCAAAATCTAATTCTTGTTTCGTCCATATTTGCATCATGCTTTCTGCTTTATGACTTGATTTGGAGACTAGCCAATCAGCTTTTATTATATAATGAGGTTTTTTGCATATTTCTTTTTTTACGTGTATATCAAGATGTTCAGATCCCATATGTATATAGTTAGCTCCATTTACAAAATGAGATTCTACAGGACCAATGGAATTCCCATTTATTGGTTTCTTAGCACGGGCTGTTACCCAACATCCCATTACCCATTTGGGTTTGTATTCCCGAAAAGCTTTATTGGCTGTCATCTGAATTACATCAGAACCATAATGAATTGATCCTCCTAGTGAATTAATTCTATTTAATTTATATATTGGAGCAATTTCGGGCAGCTTACCTTCCATCACTTCCTTTTCTAACATTCTATCAACCAAAGGTATTTTTAAAGCTCGTCCTAACGCTCCACTGCCACAACAAATCTCAATTGCTTTATCACCTTGTATGAGATGTCTAATAAAATCCACTAACTCCTGTGTAATAATTTGATATACTCCAAGTCTATTACTTGCAATACTCCAGGCTTTTGGTGAAAATTTTTTATAGTATTCCATCGTAATAGGCTTAAAATAATCCCAGGTTGCAATAATGGGAGTTGCTTCAATAGCATCCATTGGATCTATCGAATCCATCGCTCCTTTATGTATTTTCTCCAGAAATTCTCTTTCGATTGTCATCAGTAATAATTATTTCTTTAGTATCCATATCAATTTTGTAACTATAATCAGCTAAAAACTTCATATCCCCTTCTATGATAGATCGCATTTTCGCCTCTATACTGTCTTTTTGCTGCATGAAATACTTTGCAGACGTAATAGCCGAATTACGATCCTCATTTAATTTTTCCAGACTTTTAATAATTTCATCCGGAATATTAAAGGTTTTTCCCAGAAAATTTTCCATGTGATTCATTATTGTATATTCCCTCTTCATCCACAATATGAATGTCGTGACTTACAATTAGATATTCATTAGCATTTCGAGGATCTGCTATTTTTATATCTTGACAAACAAAAAAAGGACTGCCAGGAATAATATTTAATTCCTTTTCTAAATCAACAGCAACAACTATATAAAATTTTGGTTCATCCAGTTCTTCAATAATCATTTTATTCTGATCCAAATCCGTCATTGTTGCATAATTCCAGACTTTCACCCGATCCCCAATCATTTTTTTACGACCATCAAAGTTATTTGCAACCTCTTTCATGATCTTCTTCAAAGTATCCTTTAATTTATTATAGAATTCATGCTCTTCCATTTAATTATTTTTCAATTTTCCTAACAATTTTTGTTAAAATTACTATTTTTATATAAAAATACAAATTACCAAGATTTTTTTTACACTTCAAGTTTTTATTGTTATATTCGCTTATTCTTTTAAGCAAAAAATAAAGTCTGATAACCGAACGATGGGGTGACGTTATCAGACTTTATACTTTTTCAAACGTAGCTCTTAAATAGTTACTTAATTTTCATCTAAAAAAAGATCAATTTCCTTATCTTTATTTTTTTGTTTTATTCCCATCCAAACATCTATCTCGTCTTTATCAAAATACACCCTGCCCTTATTCTTATGAAATGGGATTCGTTTTTGTTGCACGTAATTGTACAAGGTGTTTTTGTTGTAACGCATATATTCTGCCATCTCCTCAATTGTATACAATTTTCTTTTTAACCCATTCGCCAAATTCAATTGCATTACAAATTCTTGCAGTGCCTGCTTAATAACCTTAGTTAGTTGTTGATCATTTAATACATATTCATTGCTTTTTACTTTATCATCGTTCATTATTTTATCAATTAACAATTCATAACAAAAGTGTAAAACTACCATTGCAATAGGATTGATAAAATTACAGCTCACTTTTTAAATATGCAAGTTTTTTACATTTTTTTTAACTGATTAACTTTGTATTTATATAATTTTGTTTGTAAATTTACAACATACATTGAGAATACTGTTTTTCAGATAATTAAAAAATGATTAATTTATGAAAAAAAAAGATTTACCAGGGAATTGCCGCTCTTTCTATTACAAATTACAAGATACACACCCCGTCCCATGCAATATTGATGAGATGATTGATGCCAATCTCAATCCCATCCGTTATGATCAGATCAATAAAAAAATAAGCGTGGAAACCACCTTTAACGGTTGTGTTTTGAAGAATAACCATTATTTTTTTCGAACAATCATTCATGGTGGCAAATTAGATGGGCAAACAAAATATACTAATCTCTACAGCCTCGCTTTACTTACACATATGGAAGCAAAACTAATCGTGTACATTTACAACGAATATATGAAAATGATCAAAGAATCACTTAAATACATGTTAGTATATTTGCTTTATTATCTTGCCATTTTTTTATTATATATACAGAAAGGAGATCCTGCATCTCTTACTTTCCTTATAGCTTCAACTGCTGCTTTCTTCGGATTCTCCATTTATATTTTTTTAAACGCAAGAAAATGTAAAAAACATGTAAATACTGCCAGAAAAAAATGGCAAACTCCATCTTTTAATTCTCCTACTCATGAAAAATGACGAACAACAAAAACGCAAACGTAGCGAACGCCTGGTTAAACTTATGAACATCTTCTTAGCCCTTAATTTTTTTCTTGAATACAAAAACTACAAACAATGTGTATATTCAAAGTTAAAACCCAAAGAAGTAAAAGCACTTGCTGATAAAATCAACAAAACAAGAGGGAACAAACCTATAACCGAAGAGCATATCGACGAAGTGTATGAAAAGGCCGCTGTACAATCTATGAACAGCATGAAATACTACCAGGAACTGATGAAAAAAATTGAGCGACATCCTGGCCTATCCGTGGATACCATAAACAAATTAGTAAAGCTGGTGGCAGAAAACAATTTACATTACATGCCACAAATGGATATTTACGCTTTAGATTACTTTTATTATTGCGTTTATCTTTATCAATACGTCCATAAGATAATTGGCAAAGCCGCCTTAAAAAAAGTTTTGACCGAACAGTCTAAAATGCCTTATAACATGTGCTTATTTAGAAACACATGTTTGTACATGGAAAAACTATATGATGAAGTTGAAAAAGTAAACGCAAGAAAATGAAAAAAAATATCCTCGTTTTATGCAAAAACAAAGATAGCTTGTGCCAGTGCAGAAACACCTTTACCATCGGTAAAATGACCCATAGGCATAAGATTATACTTGGTGACTCCATCTATTACATACGAGTTCTTTCACCAGTTGCTGCACACAGTTTATATATACATGAAGTCATTAACTACGATATAGATTTTAATGACGAACGCTATTGCAAAATATTCAAAATGATTCTGCCGAACATGGTGGAAAATTGCATTTTTCATTTTGACCTTAACCTGATATTACACAACGCTCAATGACACTTGTACACGACGATCAAGAACGAGAAAAAGCTTTCTTTCTCTTTTACACTTTTACGGCGTTGCATTGTTATCATACAATGCAAGTATTTACCAAATTTGTAGATCATCCTATGTCCGAAGGAAAAGCTGAAGAATTACATGAGCGCTACCAAGACAGCTACCCGAGTGCAGATCTTCAACCAGAACAATGGTTACATTTTAGCGATATGGCACCCGACAAAGTAATTGAGTTATATAAGGATTATCAATGGATACTGCAAGAATTAGAAGAAACAAAATTTATTGATCCCAAAATATTAGATGCTTTAATCAAACAAATTTGCCAGGATCGAACTTCATCTCATTTTCGTTTACGCTGCAATGCATCTATGTATGCAAACATCGCCATCAATATGTTTGAATATTTAAACAATGAAATATCACCTGAAGAATATAGAAAAAAATATAAAAAAATTTTAGAGGAAAATTATGAGAAAGATTTTCAATTTAAAGAATTTTGCCAAGCAAGCATGTATGTCATTAACCAATATAACGAACTAAAATGAAAAAAAACGAACAAAAGATAAAACAACGCATCAAAAGGCTGAAACGCATATGGGCAATTTTAAGCCTTGGGAAACTCTATTTCATGGCAAAAAAGTTTAGCGAAGTAACAAATCATCCGATAAACTATGAGCAAGCCCAAAAACTTTCAACAGAGATTAATCAAACATTTAACCACCGGTCAACTCCAGAAGTTTTTTTAAACCTTCAAAAAAATGCAGCTGATCATTGCGGAGCAGTCTATAAAGAATATAAAATAGGATTAAAAGACATCGAAGCTAAACAAATGGCTAACGCCCAAGCTGTCGATTATATGATGCAAAGCTTTTATGACAGTAAAGATGCATCTTGTCGTTTATTTCATGGCCGTTTCGACTACTTTATTGATTTTACCATGCTCCTAATAATTTATATTGATGAAAAAATAAATATAGAACATTTTCTGTTTGGTCTTTATAAATGCCAGGAACAATCACTTGGCATCGACCTGTCTCAATTGCCGAGAGTTTATTACAGGCTAATATGCGAAATAGAACACATGTACGAAATAGCTGAATTAACAGTAAACACTCAAAAGCTTTAGTAAGCTTCACCCGGCTCCGCTTTTAGCCAAAGCCAATTATTTTCCGGAGATTTAATGCTAATTTTCATTTTTTTTCGCAATCGCTGTTCAAAAGAATTAACATCAAACGCCTGCGTATTCATCATCGCGAATTCATCTGTAATTTCCTTTCCTAGCATTTCATGATACGGGGTGTTTGATGTTTTATGTATGATTTCAATAAATACAAAAACCTGGACATTGCCTTCTGCCGGGTTTTTGTATATAATCAACTCTTTGCCCGTCTGAGCACTTAAAAACATACACTTGGAAAATAATTCAGTCATTATTCTTCTCTTATGAAATGTTTATAATCTTTTTCACTAAGTTCTTTAATATTGGTGATCGAGATCGCTGTGTCTTCACCTAATTGACATTCTTTTCTGATTAACTCAGAAACAACTAAATTATTAACAAACTCATCACCTGTTCTTTCAATCGGCAGGTTACCAATTAAACCCATACCATCAAATTCCGCTGCATAAAAAACAATAAAATACCTCTTATCCATCATATCTATTTAAATTTAAAATCCGGTATAAACAATAGAGCAACCAATGGCCATGCTGAACTGGTCCAGTAAATTGCGTAAGCTATTAGTCCTATAAACAAAGTGTATACAAGAATTACTACTAACCAATCAACTTTCATTATGCATTTCCTCCTATCATTTGTGAATATTTACTAATTTCACTACCGCAATTAGGACATATATCAGTTAAAAGCCATTCTGGTCGTGGAGTGAAAGATTTATTAAACTCGTCTGATTCAAAGACCGTCTTACACAGATCACACTTAAACATTTGCATACTCTTCGGTTGCAATATTTTTTTACCCATGACAAGTATCTTTTTCATAGACTACCATTTTATACCAAATACGCTTTAAAGCCGGTTGCTACATCTTTACGTAAATATTGAATAGCCATATAGCATGACATAACACCATCATCATGTTCTGAGACCGATTCGAGAGTTCCTTTATCTTGATTATAACCCATCGAATTAAATTCGCCCAGGAGCCAATCAGCCGTTTCTTTGCTTCTCCCTGTCTTGCAAGGTATTTTTATTTCATCTCGTTCAAATAATGCTGCCAGGCTAGGCAAACCTTCTTTAAGATTTTTTTTATTCCCCCTGTGTGTCGTAAATTCATCAATGGTTCGTACACCTTTATCTTTTGCCAGATCTGCTAGAATTACCTGAAAATTGTTAGCTTCACAAATTATTTTGTTAGGCTTAAAACGCTGATCCATCGATTGAATCATATTTACCTGTTCGTTGTGTGTTGCTCCTTTTTTACGCCATAAATCAATCAAATAGTACTGTTGATTATTAGTTAATCCCCACACGGAAAAAACTGTGTAGTCAGCTGCGATCCCTCCGGAAATAGCGAAATCACAACCAATGGCCACTGCTTTAAATTTAATCGGATAACTTTCGATGTTGCTCACCAAAGAAATTAATTCCATGTTGTCCAACGCACGATTTAAAATCTCATATGGGAACAATGAACTGGCATCAGTGATCGGACTTACTAAAATCTCCTGGGAAAAGACAATGTTACCATCTGTCTTCTTCTTATCCATCAGATAGTCAAATCCGTAACGATCCGGGGCCAATAAAGTGCCATCCGGAAAAATAGCCGGATATTCAAAAACCAAAAAAGAAGCATCTTTTTTGAGACTTCCATAAATATCCTCGACATGAAAAGGAGTACCGGAAACAATTAAATGACCAAAAGGTTCCACAATATATTTAATCGCACCATAAAAAATTTGCTTGTACTTCTCACGCATCTCCTTCGAGTAAATACTGGATTCATCCGGGAAGTCATCAACCACCACTGCTCCAACATGTCGTCCCCGGATAAATCCCATAGCTGATTTCACGTCCAGCTTAGCGCCATTCTCCGTCACCACCCTGTCTACACCCAGCACTGCTTTTCCGTGAGGATTCAACTTATCTCTTAATTCATCAAAATTTCGTATTGCATCTATTATTTTTTCATTGTGCGACCGGCCTAATTTGCGCTCATTAGTAATCATGATGCTCTCACGCCGGTTCTTGTTATCTATCGTGTCGTGAGTAGCTGTGACCGGACGACTATAGGTATATAAACGCCACAGCAAGAAGGCATAACAAAATTCAAATGAATTATGATAAATAGTGCCATCAGGCCCAATAAACAAATGATCACCATCACAGCTGAAACCATAATATTTACCGCGACCTATTCGCTCAACTTTAATGATGTCATGCAAAAAACGAACCTGGCCCTGATCACTCAATTTACTCGACACCCCAAAACAACGTCTTTTAAATTCTTTGTTCTTATTAATGAATTGACCAGGCCTTATTTTTAATGGTTTAAATTCTCCATCCTGCAAATAATGAAAATATAAAATGTGCTCACTGTTCACCGAATAATTACATCCTGCTCTTTGATGTACTTTATACATCGTGTCTTCACCCTTGTGTAATGACAGCACCGTACGCGGAGAATTATCAGGTCCCATAACTTTATCGCCGACCTGAACATTTTCTATTTTTTTGATCGTATTATTGTACATTAATACTTCAGTCCCGGGTGCAAAACATTTTCCTGAACCACGACTACATAAAAAGCTTACGAAAGGATGCATCTGCAATAGATTTCCCCACTCGATATTACGCCATCCCACATTGAAATCAGGAATCATTGTTGTTTTGAAGTAATTGTAACTATGCTTACACAGAGTTTCATGCGTAGCTTCGGCCATGCTTTGCAGAGAAGAGAAATCCAGGTTCTCCATTCGTTTACCCTGGAATATACCTTCAGCCATATTAGTGCGTAGCATTTCAATCAAATCATCCAGATCCGATGAATACCCACTGGTTAATTCATTTAAAAGCTTGGAATTGGCCGTCTCGATTAGATCAGTAAGCGACTTTGTAATTTGACGCTCCTGCCATGGTGCCAGCACCACTTTTTTCTTCACTGCTCATAGTACAATCAGTTCAAAACGAAGATGTAGATTGTTGTATAACGAAGATGTAGACTTATACAAATTTGCACCTTTTATATAATTTTAGCAAATTTGTTCATATTTTTTTTGTATCACCATATTTTTTAGTTATGGCGAAAAAAACAAATACTCCAAAAAAGAAGCAGGCTGTTGATACGCCCATGAATTTGCATCTAAAAAACTTAAAAAAAGAATTGGAGCAAAAAGAAGAAGCATTCAACAATGATATACTACGCTTTATAAAAAGACATCATAGAGGCATAATCAGACATTATGATCTGTCTGCTCCCTGGTCCTTACTTGAGAGAGAATTAAGGAAAACCGGACTTGAAGATGAGCACGTATTGCAAGAATACAAACGTCGGAATTCGGTTTTATCTCAACAAAAAGCTGAAATTTTAAGTATACGCGATGACATTGACAAAAACGAAAAGGGGAAAATCCATCGTTCACAACCTGTTCTGCAACTTAAACACGACTGGATCATTGAGCAGTCTGGTCAATTTAGATCAATAAAAGATATACATCAAGATCTGACTAAAAAACAAGGATTTAGCATCGATATTAGAACTGTAAAATCATTTATTGCTGAACACAAAGTTGCCATCGACAAATACAAAGAGGAATTTAAAACTGAAATTTTCAATACTTCCATTGCCACTGACGCTGGTAGATTAAAATGGCGAGAAGAAGTTTTTAATTACTACAATGATAAATGGCGCAGAGATGGTAAAGCAGTTGATTTCAATATATGTAATCGCATCCTTAATGATGTTCAAAATGAAATTAAAGGTGATGTCACTATTAAAATCGATGGAAAAATAGATATCACCCACTCTATTGAAGCAAACAAATCTCTGGCGCAAAAATTCGGGGAATTGAATATTAATCTGATCAATGTTGGTCTGGCAGCTCAAAAAAGTGGAGTCAACCCATTACCATTGATGGCTCAACTTACCAACAGTTATTACAAAAAATGGAATGGAATTGCTGACGCTCCACTTTCATTAGAAGATAAAGAGCAAATGATTCCTATATCCGGTCTGGTTAAATCATATAATTGGCAGGAGATTAAAGAAAAAAATAAAGAACCATTGGATATGGGAAAAGTAGAAGATGCATACATTGTTACTAATGAAGAAGAAAAGCAAACATTTGAAGATCGCAAAAGTAAATTACTTGACTTAATCAAAAATAATGACAAAACTAATTTGGAAGAAAAGTAAGACCATGTTTTGACCAATTTCTTTTTAAAAGGCGATAAATATTTATTTTTATCGCCTTTTTTGTAGTATTATGAGATTTTATTAAATTTGCAGTTGACAAATTTACCTATATCAAATCCATGGCAACAATATCAGCAGTTTTATATAAAAGCAAAACACTAAAAGATGGTACACATCCAGTTTATCTACGTTTAACCGATCATTCCATACCATACTTTTTACCAATCTACCGGAGAGATGACCGGTTCCGGGCTATCCCCGATCAATGGAATTCAAACCGGAACCGGTTTATCTCCCAAATCAAGATTAATCCAAATCATAAAACATTAAATAAGACAATCGATACACGAGAGTTTAAGCTTAGGCAAATATTAGAAGAATTTACTAATCAAGAAAAACCCTGGACGATCGACATGATCCGCACACGTTTTTATAATGAATTCGATAAAACAGATGTGTATGGTTTTATGGACAAGAAAATAAAAAAATGCAAAGAGGGTGAAAAGAAAAATTACACACATGTCAAAAATGATCTACTTAGATTCACTAATAGAAAAAAATTAGCTTTTTTTGAAATTGATTGCGATTTCGTTTCCAATTTAATTCAATTTCATAGAGATCATAACAGAAATAATACAACTATAGGAATCAGATTACGTTATTTAAGAACAATTTTAAATTTGGCAATAAAAGCCGGTGTAGGCAGCAAAGAAACTTATCCTTTCTCAGATAAATATGGCGCTACCCGTACCATCTCTATTGCTCAATTTCAAAACGAAGAACGAAAAATAGCCATTGAGAAAGATGTTATTGAGAAAATTAAAAATGTTAGCTTCGATGATCCCAAAATGGAAGCTCACAGACGTTTTTTCATTGCTTCTTATGCTGCCAGAGGAATGAACTACCGTGACATGGCAAAATTAAAATATAAGAACTTACATTGTGTTGGTAACGATAACTACATAAACTACAACCGTGGGAAAACCAATGCCAAACTAAACTTCAAGGTTTCCCCTCTATTGCAACAACAGTTTATGTGGTTTAAGGAAAGATGTGATTTGCATCAGGATCACGTCTTTCCTATTTTTACAAACAAAAAAGTCGAAAATGAAGAAAAGTTTTTTCAAAATGAATTACTTAAATACAATCGAGGATTAAAAAAGATTGCTAAAGCATTAGGCCTTGATGAAAATGCTTTAACCAGTTATGTAGCCCGGCACTCTTTTGCTACAAGGTTGTATTATGAAGGTGTCAGTGATAACATCATTGGTGAAGCTTTGGCACATAAAAGCACAGCTACAACAAAGGCTTATTTGAAACAATTCAAAGAAGATCATTTGAGCGATATCATAGAAACAGTCATAGGCTAGTAATTGTTAACCTTAATTTTATTTCATATATTTACATTTTCATAATTAGACAGGTTGTCATACCAAAGTCAAAAGCAGTTCCGGAATTAATTTTGGAACTGCTTTTTTGTGAAAAATAGACCAAAAAGATCAATAAGTTTATATTTTTACTGAAAAAAGAATTTTCGTCTTGTTTTAAATTAATAAACATATATATTTGCATCATCAGGGATTATATTTTTTTTAATCATTCAAGTTAATTACTCCAAAGGTCTATGTTTTATCAGAGCATAGACCTTTTTTTAATTTGTGTTCATGTTGAAATTTTTGTAACATTGTTTTATAATTTTTAACACATGATAGCACATATTAAAACCGCAGCAGTAGCAGATTATCTTTTGCATCTTGCTTTCGAAAGCAATAAACTCTACACCATGACACCATCTAAACTGATGAATCTTATTTATATTGCTCAAGGTGCATATCTGGCGACTATGAAAACATATCTTATTGAAGAGGATTTTGAAGCCTGGGAACAAGAACCAATGCTTACTTCACTTCTTAAAGATTTAGCACCTTATGAGGGTAAAGTTGTAGACAAGTTTTATAAAAAAAATGAACTATCCAAGTTGATTTTGTTGGAGAAAAAAGTAATCGAATATATATGGGATATTTACAAAGAATACACAGAATCTTCACTAAGAGAAATAACAACAATGAACGATAGTCCATGGCATAAAGTAAGAGACTTATTCCCACATTACATTAATCCGCTTATCCCTAAAAAAATGCTGATGAAATATTGTAAAGCAATTCCCCTTAAATAAACACAATTTAATCCTTCATCAATCAGATTAATGTTTGTATTTTTTACTTCACTATTTATTACTTAATAACACAAAAATAAAATATCATCTTAGATATTGTATTTTTTACCTTGTTTTGCAACACTATATTTCATTCAAAAATTGTATTTTATTCTACTAATTACGAATCGATATAAATTTAAAAGTATTGTATTTTATCTTCCAAAAAAATGGCAGGAAAGGGAGGGTCCGCATTGTATTTTATCATTTTAACTCATAAATTGCTGATGCTTCAAATATTTGTATTTCATTCTTTCAAATATTATTTAAAAAAACAAGAAAAAAATGTAGTTTTCATCAAAATTATATATTTTAGCCTTCATGGAAGACAAAAAACTTTTGATGACATTTGATCATGTATTAGGCGCAAAACTTGCTGATGTAACACTTAAGAGAAAAGGCATTGATGTTGAACTTGACGATTTGCCAGTTGAAGGAGATGCCAAAGTATATGTCAAAACTGAACAATATGATGAGGCAAAAAAAGCATGGGAAGATTACAAACACGAAATACAGGCAAAAGTAGGTATGCATTTGTTTAAAGATTAAATATACCACTATGATTGATAAGTACGGTAGGTGTCCCAAATGCGGAGATAATTGGGATGCAGGCGATATTTATGAAGTGTTTCTTGATAAGAAGAAAAATGGCGATCCGTATTGGAAAAAACAAACGGATGCAGAAATAAGGGCAATTGTTAAAAAATGCTATGGTCCTCCCTACCGTTTTAGCAGGTTAATAGCGATCAATGACCAACGCCTCGATTGTGTTGTATCGTTTATGTGTCCAGCTTGCGAAACAAAATGGGATAGAGAAACAGGAAAAGAAATATAGCTATGGAATTATCTAAGACTTTTACCAGTTACACGCCGAAACAAAAAGATATCATAGAAGAAATTGTGAAAACAGATATCGACGAATTGCAATGGACAGAAGATCCATATACAAAAAGAGCTTATCACCTTGACAAGGATGGCTATCACTTTGAATTGATTTTCTATTTTAATAATGGCTTTATTAATGTAAATGCTGATCACCGGATGGGAGGAGGCTATAATGATACCTGGAACCAGGATGGTGAAAAAATATTTTAACGGGCAATAGAAGGGCCTCGAAATACTTTTAGCCCATGCGAATTATCAATTGTATTTTACTTTCACACAATAACCTTTTCCAAATCGGAATGTACCTTGTATCTTATCACATCAACACTGAGACGGTTATAAACTGCATTTTATCATTTTCAGATGGCGCTTGAATCGTGATCAACAATTTTTTGTATTTTAAATGTTAAAAGAGCAAATGCAATTACTTGAATCCTTCATTGTATTTTAACTGTTAACACTAAATATATTCACATTATTTAACTGTATTTTATTCATTTTTATCAAACAACTGTTCTAATTAAAGATCTTTGTATTTTATGACTAAAAAATCAACCAATTCAACTAATCATGCTATTTGTATTTTAAATTTGCATCGGACTTTGATTTGTATTTTTTACATTTTAATTGGTGAAAATTAAGGAGAAAAAATGTATTTTACTTCTAACATGCTATCCCTCAGTACAAGCCAGAATTGTATCTTAGAACTCTCATTCATGAATTTTTCCAACATATTCAAACTTAACAAAACACGCTCTGTATTTTTACTTTCACCAATTGATATCTTAACTAATTATTGTCAGGTTCCACTATTGTATATTATTGCCACTCAAATCCATACCAGCGACAGTTGAGGATTGTATTTTATTATTCAACTACAGAAAAACGAAGTTGATACTTGGTTTGTATTTTATCATCCCTAAATTTGATATTGAGTAATATCCTATTATTTTTGTTTAAAATTATGGACTAATGAGTAAAAATATTAAACTTGTGCGATGGTAAATAATTTTGTTATCATAGTCCTGCTAACCGCCGCTTTACTTAGCTCGATATTTTCTTCAAATGAATATTTTATCGGTATGCTTTGGGGAGCTTTTTTTACAATTTTTTATTTAAATTTTAAAAACAATGGCAAAGTTCAGAAAACAAGAAAGAAGAAATTTGATTGGGAATAGTATGTCCAATTCATTATCTGATATCATTTTTATGCTTCTGTTTTTCTTTATGACAGCAACAACAATTAAAGACTCTGATTTAAAAATTCAAGTCCAAAAACCACAAGCATCAGAATTAGATCAGTTAGAAAAAAAAGAATTGGTAACCACCATTAATGTAGGTCGTCCGGTTGGTAGATATAGGAGTACACTCGGAACAGAGCCACGTGTTCAGATCAATGATATGTTGGTGGAACCAGATGACATCGCCATCATGATGATACAACAAAGAGAGCAACTATCCGAAGTGAATCAAAGCAAAATGATCGTCAATATTAATGCCGATCGCGAAATACCAATGGGAATCATTACCGATATTAAACAACAACTCCGTAAAGCAGTGGCTTTGAAAATAAATTACGCAGCAAACCCGATGTAATATAAGCAACACTAATAAATCAAAAATAAGACACGATTACTTCAGCTTACAACTAAACTCACCTATAATAAAAAGCCAATCAATTTGAAAAATAATTGATTGGCTTTTTTCATTGTTATGCTAAAAATTATTTGATCTTAATTTTCACTTGTTTTTTTAATATCAATTAAAATATTGTGAATTTATATGCATATTTTTAAAAAAAATATTACATTGCGTCTGTAATGATAATTAGAATTTAAACCCGGCATCTCTCTTCTGTTAGCAATTATCCTGTGCCGGGTTTTTTACATCCCCTTACTATCTTTTTTCTCTCCATTTTGACTCATTTATCAAATATGAAAATCACCTGGATTTTGTGATTTTGTATTATTCCCACAATATCTCATATTTACTGTAAATATTTAATCTTTAATATTTTATTAAGTTTTTACCTTGACTGATAAGAAAAAAAACGTGACATTTGGAATTAACTAGTTTTATTATTAATTGTTGTCTAAGCTATATTAAAATGATAAAATTTGAATTATTCCTCTGCGTCATTCCCCTTATTTTCATTTTATTTTCAAGTCATCAGTTGAAGACAATTCCAATTATTTAAGCTTAAAATTCTTTAAGTATAGCATCATCATACCACTTATATTTCATGTCATTAATACTGCTAACTCAGACTTGCTTAAAAATGATGGAAAACAGAAAAGCATTCAATTTTTACCGCAGTTATTACATCCTGTTTAATGAATTGGAAAACGACAAAGATAAACTGCAATTTATAAAAGCAATTTTAGATTTACAGTTCACCGGTACGCACGATGAATTAACTGGCTTAGCCAAATTTGCATTCCTAAGCCAAAGTCACTCCATCAATGCGCAAGTGTCTGGTTATCTGAATAGATTAAAGCGTCAAGATGAACAAAAAAAAGCCCCCCTGCCCCAGGGGGTAGACCAGGGGCTGCCGCAGGGGGTAGACCAGGAGGTCTCTCAGGGGCTTGACCAGGGGCTGGGGCACAAGAGGAAGAGTAAGGGGAAGAGTAAGAGAAAGAGAAAGAGTAATAATACTAGGGTCGAATATAAATATTCAACCGAAAGAGAGATATTGAATCAAGTGTGTAAACTATTTGATGAAAAACACTACAACACTGAAGCGAAAAAAACAAAGTGGTTAGACACTATCAGATTACTCTTAAACAACGATAAATTTACAAACATAGAAATTGTGGACGCCGTGAAGTTCGCCCGTACCGACCATTTCTGGAAACAAAACTTCCGGACCATCACTTCACTCCGGAAGAAGAACAGCGACGGTATCATGAAAATTGAGAATATCCTGGCTAAAATGCCTGAAAAAATAAACGGGCATTCTCAACGGGAATTTTTTAAGAAATACCCGCAAGCATCATTTGATCAAATGCTCGAAAGATACAAGAACGAGGGCATCGTGAAAGAGAAATTGGCATCCGGCAATCAGTATGTGATATGTAACGGCGAAGTGCGTACAGTATTTTTTGACAACGATGGCCCCTACCTGAGAGACATAAACACCAAAGATGGAACCATAACCAAGCAAAGACTATGAGCCAATATCGCAACCTGATAGAATCAAGCGTTAAGAATCTACTCAACGTATTCGATAAGCTGGAAAGCCACGACCGGAAGTTTGCCATCTCGCAACTCACCCGACTAATCAACCATGCCAATCGCATCGAAGCATTGTACAAGAGAGACACCGCCAAAAGTAAATTTGTTGATGCTGAGAAATACGATGACACGCTCGACTACCTGATCGACGTAGTGGGACTGATGGGATTCACCGAGATCGAGGCCAACTACTATTTCCGGGATGACTTCGTGAATTGGTTCAAGATGCATGCCCTTGCGCACCCAAAGTACCAGGCCAAGAATATCACCACGGCCATACTACAAGCTTTCGGGGAATCATTTCGCGTCTTCAAGATGGAAAACAACAGGGAACCCAAAGACTACCTGGAGCTTCGCAACTATCTGCTCAACTTCAACGAACTGATGACTAAGTTGAACAAAAAACAGATAGACACGCTTGACAAGATGGATGAATACATGCAAAGCAAAAAGCAATGATTGATTTAGAAAAACTAAAACAAGAAGCTGCCAAAAAGCCTGTAAGCCCTACGGATGTGTATGGTAAAGAATTCCTTGACGAGTGTGTCAAAGAATCCACCATTGACAGACATACCCACTATAAGGGCGACAAATTCATCTTGACTTTCGATGAAGACCACGACAAGTACGCGCCGGTCATGTCGCTGTGTAACCTTAGCACTACCATTGGTCCGGCCAAATCAAAAAAAACATTCTTCAGCACGATGATCGCATGCGCTTTTTGCGACGGGCACAAATATGGGATGAGAGGTGATCTTGACGGAAGGAAACTCCTCTACATCGATACCGAGCAGGGCCATGGACATGTACAGAAAATTTTAAAGCGCGTATGGAACATTGCAGCCACCGACAAGAGGATTGACATCTTCGCTCTGCGCAAATTTTACGAGCAGCGGCTGAGACTGGCATTGGTGGAACACATCCTCAACGTGTCCAAACAAGCTTATTCGATCGTCATCATCGACGGGATCGTAGATCTGATGAAAAACTACAACGACCTGACCGAAGCCCAGGAGCTGGTCGGGAAGCTGATGTCATGGACGGAGCTTTTCAACTGCCACATCAACTGTGTTGTTCACATGGCTAAATCATCCGGCTACGCGCGTGGGCATATCGGCACTGAGCTGATGAACAAATCAGAGACCGTCTTCAAGCTCGTGCCGGAGGAAACCAGCAGCGTCGTAGAGTGTCTTTATTGCCGAAACAGACCATTCACAAAATTCGACTTCATGATCAACGAATCAGCCTTCCCTGTTCGTTTGACTTATCCATTTGAGAGTGATAATGCGTTCGAGGAAGCCCATATTGGCACAAAAGAGCCTGAAATAACGCCTAAATACACTCAATCGGGAGTAGACTACCGGTATGAAAAAGATAGCGGCTTAAATGATGCTGAAAATGATTTTCTCAATCAACGAGACGATGAACCGTTTTAACAACTTAAAAATATGAAATAAAATGAGGATATATTAATTTTCAAACCAAATGTAATATCTTTACGTCGATTTTTCAAAAAGAACAAAAAAATGAAGAGAGTAATTTTAATTGCATTTACAATTTTGTCATCAATTGTCTCATTTGCTCAAGATGAATTAAAGGAACTTGATTTTGTAGGAGAAGCTTTTATTATCCAATCAGACAATTCAATTTTAAAATTAGAGAAACAAACTGCCCAAATAAAGACAAAAGCAACGGCAAGTATGTATTTGACGGGAGTCGGGAAAATACGATCAAAAATTTTCGTGCCTGGAAACAAATCCAATACCAGAACAAAAAAAATCAAAGAATTAAAAATCGTTGTGAAAGCAAAAAATAATGACAACGATCCTTTGTCTTTTATTCGATTATTCAAATTTGACGTAAAAAGAAAGAAAAGATTAGCAGAATTATCATCAATTGGTACATTTTCCGGTAGATCAAACGATAACTTAAAATATTTGAAATTTGTTAGCGAAAAATATGGCGAGAATTCTTACCTGTTAACAGTGAAAAACACCGAAGAAAATGCTGAATATGGATTAACCATCAATAATCCCCAAGCAAAAGATAAAAAAAATGTTGTTGTTTCAACATTTGGCATCGACTGATCTTGGGTACAAAACACAAAAAATACCCTGCTCCTATAGATACTTTCTTTTACATCTAAACGATCATTAATGGAAAAATCAACTTACAAGATTAAAAGCAAACTTTTAATTACATTTACAATACTTTGCTTTTTCACATACACTAAAACTGAAAGCCAATTCTATGTAAACACTGGTGTTAACCTATCAAGAATTAATACTAAAAATTGTGACCAAAAATTATATGATTTCGGTCTAGGATACAGCCAAGGAATTTATTACATCAACAAATTAAACAATTTCTTTGCTACACGTACAGGCATTGGATACATGAAAAGAATAGTAAAACCAGTATTTGACACAAAAACCTGCTCATCCATCTATGGTCAAGGCGATGGAATCTTAATTAACAATCAAGATATTATATATATTTCTAAAGAAATTAGAACTAAAATATGCAAACAGATAAACACATTTGCCGGAATCGATGCATGTGGCATCTTAAACAAGAGAGAAACCGAAAATGATGAAAAATTTATTGACGTGAATATGAAGTTTGGAGTTTCATTTGGGATACAATCATTCATATTTGATTTAGGATATAGTTTTAGCGCCAACAGATACGCTAAAGTTGAAAGAAACAGCTATAAACATCAAACCTTATTTCTTAATATTGGTTTCCTTCTTTTTTAATTATTTTCACCAAAATTATATATATGCCAAAATATTGTATTTTATTGCACCTTAAAACAATTAATAGATAACTTGTACAATGATTGTATTTTAAAAACTCATTTTGTTACACAAATTCATAAAAAATTGTATCTTAAACTTTAGTATAAACTCAATACTGTATCTTACCAGTGCCTGATATAAATAAATTTTAGTGGAGAATGTATTTTATCACTTTCATAATTCAAAACTGATCTATGTACATCGGGATCTTAAAATTGTATTTTGTTACTTTCATTAACTTACAGCACAAGGTTTATATTTTACTACTTTCACTCTTTCGAGTGATTCGAATGGGTTTGATTTGTACTTTATTGCTTTCACTACTTTTATCATCCAAAAACAACCAGACCCTAACAACCGCAAAAAAACGTCACTCTAAAATAAATAGAATTGTATTTACTTACTTTGCCAACTATCGCAAAATGCAAGCACAAATAAGATTGTATCTTATTATTTCCACAACGAAATAACAACTCAATTGTCCAATCAATATTTATTTCTTACATTGTCAAAAAAAAAGCTATGTGCCTGAAATTTGATCATAAAATCAATATACCACCCACAGTCATTAAGCAAATTATAGATGCCCTGAAAAATTCTTCATTCCTCTGGAGAACATCAGAAGGCATAGCCAAAGAAATAAAACAAAATCAAACAGTCGTCTTTAACTTCCTGTACCACTCCGACAACATCATTAAATCACGTGGCACAAACAAAAAAGGAGAACAACTGTTTGCCTACAGAGAAAAATACCTCAAAGAAATTCCTCTCAAAGTAAAACTGATCAATACCATCACCGGTGAATTTCATTAACCAATGGATGACACCACAACAATACTACTCGGTGCTGCCGGAGGATTAGTCTTCAACATGATGAACCTCTACAAAGAACTGAACATGCCAAAAGCAAACAGATCAGAAAAAAATTTCCTTTTCTGGCTGTTCTTCCTGTTCTGGCCAGCAGCCGGTGCCTTCCTTACCTGGTTATATCTCCTGGACGGATGTGTGCTCAAAGGATGGCCAGCATTTCTGACAGGCCTTACCGCTCCAACAACACTCCAAACATTAATCTCCAAAAGGAATAATGATGTCATTTCCGGATCAGTGGAGTGATTATCGGTTAAATAGCAAGGAATTTTGTAAAAATCAACTTTCCAGGTTTTACAGGCCCTCCAATAACATCCTTCCCGCGTGAGCATCCAATTTTGACATTTAACAATAATAAAATAGCTCGAAACCTATTTTTTGGGTACACCCCACCCCATCCTTCAACACTTAAGCATATAAACCGTGGAAACTTTTCCCCATCTTTCCCCACCTTTCCCCGGCACTTGCATTTCCTTATCACTTTTCCTATCTTTATCCAAAAATAAGAAGATATCTAAACAAAAATTGTATCTTTATTCTCAACAAACTTTAAGAAGAATAAACGTATATGCGTATTGTATTTCATTACTTTCACCCAAACTTAAAAACAGATAAACATATGTGTCCTGTATCTTACTTCTTTAACCTTACATGTAACAATAACCATTGAAAATACAAGATGTGTCGGAGAATTGTATTTTATCTCCCATAAAACCATTTACCAAATGACATGCAGTTTGTATCTTATTCTTCATTAACTAATTTGTCAAGTGTAATCTGTAATTTGTATGCTATTCTTTCACCAACTAATTATTTTAAAAAAATTAGAAAATTGTAACTTGATTGCTTTCAGCCACACCCACAATATCCCACACTAAAGGATTTTGTATCTCATTACTTTTTAAACTTACTGACCTAAACAATGATTGAAATTTGTACTTTACCAACCTTCATCCTATCCCAACCCATGCGTGCGGTGTCATACTATTTTTATTGTATCTTAATACTTTCTCCCATCAAAAAAAATAATCAAAATTAGGCACTGTATCTTACCCACTTTCCCTAAAACACACAGCTGTATTTCAATTTAATCATTGTGTCTTAATACTTCCCCTAAACCTAAAGTCAATTGCAGATCATATTGATTGTATCTTATCCGCTTTCCCATTCAATACGTCACTTTAAAATGAATAGATCTGTATTTTAACCACTCACAACACTAACACAATCAATGATAGAAAATTGTATCATATTACTTTAATAATCTCTAATATCCTCACTCTTACATGTTAAATACAAGCAAAATCCCGAAAAATCAACTTTCCAGATTTTTCGGGGGCTTGAGTAACATCCCTCCCACACCAGTATACTATTTTTATATTTAACATATGTAAATAGCTCAAAATCCATTTTTTGGGTACACCCCACCTCACACCTTAAATCTTCACTATATAACCCGTGAAAACAATCCTATCCCCCTCCAACATAAGTAAATAAATAGCAAACTTTTGACACAACACAGCAACAATATGCAAAAATCAACAAGAAAATGATCCACTTTCGCAAAAAAATGAAAACTCCCGCAACAAATAAAACTATACCCCAGACAACAATCGCAAAACTTGTACTTCCAATACATTTTACTACCTTTACACCTCATCGCATCTCTTGTAACAAATATCATGTATCTCTTACTTTCAACTCTAAAAACACATAGGCAGCAGTTCTAAGACTGTATCTCTTACTTTCAACACCAAACCCAACTAATAACTCATAGCGCAAGATTGTATTTTTTAACTTCCACTACCCCACACAACTCATTCTTGATATAATCAATATTGGATTGTATCTTTTACTTTCAACCTCAAATAAACAGTAGCAATCACAGGCACAAAGTTTGTATCCTATCTACTCTCACACCTATAACGAAATTGGAAAATACTAATAAATATTGTATTTCCTTACTTTCACCTTATCCATACTTTTTAGTATACGCCACTAATACTGTATCTTATCTACCTCTCCCCCCCCCCAATACAATCCTCAACCACCGGCACAGCAATCAAGTAGTTGATTGCGAAACTTGTCTATCTCAGCTCTTTTCGCTATATTCATAAGTCCGAGTGAGAAAATAAAGATCTGTATTTTATTACTCTTTCCAAAATCTGTACTTTTTCCAAATTTTGGAATTCATTCCCGCTCGTTAAACTAACTTTCGTAATTTTCTATCAATTAACACTTTAGATAAAGGCATATATTTAACAGTATAATAGAGTGTTAAAAATCTATATTGTGACCACAGGTACCTATCACACATTACCCGGACATATCTAGCTATCTGGATACGTCCCCCACCCCTTCGGACTACCTGAGTATGAGCACGTTACAATATTTATGAGGTGTGCAATAGTTGAGCATGTTAAAAACTTTTAACACTTGAAATTTGCACATTTGAACTATGCTATAATTCAATGCGTTACCGCTATGAAAGTAGATTAGTAATCTACCATACATTTGTACTTGCATAGCTCTATATCAGTGCCTTATAGTCTTTACCTTTATAACGGTTTCAAGTTAGTACCAATCTATTCTTATTTAGAATCATTCTAATAGGCTTATTTAACATACGTATATTAGCAATCAGGCATACGAACAGAGGCACAAAGCCAGTTTTTGGACGTATTTCCAATTTTTGGACTATTGTTAGTAAGTATGATATAGAGCCGATATAGAGCCAATATAGAGCCGACATATATACCAGTTCCACCAGTACCACTACAAGCAACGCAACCGCTACGCGGTTGCTATGGTAATACAGATATGAAGCACTATTATTACATCCTTAGTAATTCAGATACACAAGTCTTTTAATAGTGCTATCGTATTACAGATATTGAAGTCTTATATTACACCTTTGGTAATTCAGATACACAAGTCTTTTATTACACCCTTAGTAATTCAGATACACAAGTCTTTTAATCCTGCCTTAGTAATTCAGATATAGAAGTCTTTTAATAGTGCCTTTACTACTCCTATTCTATTAAAGATTTGATTGTCTTTTATTGTACTGTTATGGTTTTTTAATCGCTATCCTTTTTTTTATTGCAAGGTATTGGTTTTTTGTGGTTTAGCTTTGTGATTGCTTTTTTTAGTAGTAATGATTGGTTGCTTCATAGTTTTTTGTTTTGATATAACCAAACATTTGTAGTATCATTTGTAAATATTCAATTTGAGGGTGATTTTAGCCAGTGTTTTTTGTAGGCTGGTATATTCGTATTAGTGTTGTTGAGTTAGTTAATTTTTAACATTTGTTACATATTTTTAATAAAAGAATTATATACTAATGTTTGGAGTATTGAAATAGTTTTCTATTCGTGTGTAGGTAGAATATATATAAGGGTTGTTTTGAATTGGGCCGGAATGAGGCATTAAAAAGCCCGGGCCGATACAATGACAGTACCAGACCGGGCGAAGTGTATAAACGCGCTCTTTTGTTAGTATTTAGTACCTGTCTTTATGTGTTCGTTAAGCTTTGTTTCTAATAGATTGATTTGTTCTTGGAGTTCTGTTTGTTGTTGTTCCAGTTCTTTCAATCGCGTATCGTTTTTATTATCCAAGGGTTGAACGGTTTCCAGTTGTGCCCGTAGTTCTGTTATAGTCTTTTCCAGTTCTATACATTGCAGGACGTAGAACAAAGCCAGTTTTAACAAGTTTGGTAATTCCATAGTATTACTCATGTACTTACTAAGACTTGTTTTTTGAAGCTTAAACAGTTGAGCGAATTGTTTGTCTGTCTCTATATTCAAAGCTTTTTTTATTTGTTCTATTGATTCGCTTGTAATCTCTTTATTTTCAATGTATTGCATGTGTATTTTTTCGTTTTATTAATCGCTCTAAGGTAGTGATTTTTTGAGATATAGCAATATTACATTTGATGTTGCAATATTCCATCTTTTTTAAAAAAATTTTCTCATTGTCATTCAATCAGTTACAATACGTTGGTTAATTTTTTTCAACTTAATGTTTGCATATATCAATCAAGGGTTGTAATATTGCACCTGTCAACGGACAAGAAACACACATCAATAATCAACTGTTAAATAGAAATCACATGTTAATCATCTTATTAGTAATACTAACCGCATTTGCTTCATTCCTTTACTTAGGTTTAGGTAAAGAAGGCCGCGCCAATGTAGCACTAAGTATGAGCGTTGATATGATGGTATTTATTGAGGATGTAAAAGAAGTGACACGTTACCACATTTATACACGTGTGTTTAGAATGAAATTTTTTCCAACAACAACAAACACAGTTTTAGCAACTGCATAAACTTATCAATTATGGCATTATCAGACGTTTCAACTTTCTTGTATAATCTACTCATTAGTATATGGATTGCATTCTTTTTGTACTGTGCTGTTATTGCTTTATACAATGGTGTTATTGCACTACACAAAGAAGTGGAATTGTACAAGGCTTTTAAAGCAAGCCAAAAGAAGGAAAAGAAGTAATAATTTTTAGCAACTATTTAATCTTATCAATTATGGCTATTTGGGTAGTATCAGAAATGAAAGCAAGCAAAGTATTATATGTGTCAAACCTTCATAATGACGGTGCAAGGGTTGCCAATTCTTTCAACTCATATGATGAAGTTCAAGCGTTTTTGAATGGTACTGAATATCATGAGTATTTTGCTTGTTTGCTTACTGATTGCGGTATGAGTTTAGAGGCTTTTAATAAGAAGTATGATTTTTCACTTGGTCGCCCTGAGTTTACGGTTACACCCGTAAAGAGGTCACGCGGTATTCGTCGCGCTATTCCTGCTATCAGAACTAAAACGGTTGCTTCGTCAAATATTGATAAAGCACCTGTTAAAGCACCAGTTAAAGCACCTGTTAAGGCAGTGACGAAGCAAGTTGCTAGTAAGTCTGATAGTAAGCCAGTTAAGCCAGTTGTTAAGGATGAAGCGAAGCCAGTTGTTAAGAGTGAGCCAAAGAAGGCCAAAAAGCCGCGCAAAGTATCTGCTAAACGTGCAGACAAGCCAGTTAAGCCAGTTGTTAAGAAGTCGCGCAAATCGGCTGCAAAGCGCGTGAATAAGCCAGTTTCAAAAGTTTCCTATATGCCTGTTTTAGTCGGTACGGTTTCAAGCCTTGCCAAAGTTATATCTAATGTACCCGTAAAAGTTGCAAATATGTTGCCAGTTTCAAAAAAATCTAGTATGCCAGTTGTTAAGCCAGTTTCAAAGCCTGTTATTATTGACAAGCCAGTTTCAAAGCGTTCTAAGGTTGTTTATGTGTCGGACGTTGAGCCAATGCAGGAAACTAAGCCAGTTTCAAAGCGTGTGAGTACTCAATCATATGACTACGCGGCCAATACTGGCAACGGTTCAAAAACTGCATTGCTTATCACTCTAATGATTGTTGCTTGTTTGGTTGCCTTGTTAGGTTTTAACTATGTAGCGCCAAAGGTTGTTTATGTTCCTGCCAATACTCAGGATGTTGAAAATACAATATCCAATGATGAAGCGAAGCCAGTTGTTAAACCGTCACGCGTTCGCAAACCGTCAAAGCGTTCGAATAGTGCAGTGCAAGCTCAGAGCGAAGCGAACGCGGCAAAGGTTCAGAGTGTAGCATATGACACATATAAGCAAGTTCGTAAAGTGCTCAAAGGTGACAAGAAAGTGAGCAAGGCCAATACTGCATTTATGCGTTCTGAGATTGCAAGTAAGGTAAGCAAGAACTATAAATCTATCCAGTCTAATAAGAAGGCCGACCGACTACAAAAGAAGGCCGCGCGATTACAAAAGAAGGGCGAAAGAAAGCTTTCTAAAGGCATGAAAAAGTACGCGAAAGCAAACCGATAGTTAATATTAATCTCAAATAGATATGATGAAAAAGTACACCCGTTTTTATGTTGGTTTAGTAGTGGTTTTTAATGCAGTTGTCTTAGCAACGTTCCACTACTTAGAATTTATCTAGTCTCTTATTTTTTCTTGAATTATCAAAGGTTGTGCAGTCCTGACCGACTGGCAACCGCTACGGGCAAAACGCCCAAAACGTTCTTTGATTTATTGGTTTATCTGTATCGCGTTGGTCTATGGTGATTGCTTTAACTTGTGAGCATATTACATGTACTATCCTTCCATTAATACACTGCATTTATTTTCCTACCTATTACACACTGCATTTATTTTCCTACCTATTACATACTGCATTGAATATATATAGTACCTGCAAAGCTCATTTAGTAAGGATGCCCACATATGAACATCAAAAGATATTGATTATTAGCTTATTAGTGCGGTTAATGCCTAGCCAATATGTAATAAGTTTTTAGTTAATTGATTGATACTAAACTATGTGTAAGTATTTTAGACAGCCAAGAATAAGACAGCACTATAAAACTATAATGACGGGCGAAACAACAAATAGTTGTGCACGGCTTATATGAATAGTGATTAAGTTAAAACAATGCGCTCAATACAGATAAAAGGTGTTTAAGTCTTTACACCTGTTATTCATCCTTAGTCTAGTTTTCTGATAATAGAAATTTGTGTTCTGTGAATAGCCCAATAGCATACACATGTAAATGTGTATAGATTCACTTTGTAATCATTTTACAAAGTATCGCTTTCAAGTTCTTTGTCGTACTGGATACTAATTACTACACATGTCCATTGTTTACAATCTGGCATGTTTTAGCGCACGTTTCGCAGCTCTATTTGTACGGGTTAACCTTTGGTACGGTACTACCAAACAAGAAACAAAAACGCGCAGTAATTAATTAAAAGAACTTGATAAGCAGGTTTAACTATTAGCGTAATGAACTAATATTAACACCTGTATAACTCCCTTAATTGGGCGCTCTATTTCACGCGGTTTTAAAAGTAACCGCACTACTATTTTTTTACTCACTTATATAGAGTTATCAGTCTAATTTTAGTTTGTGTTTAGCTTGTTTTTACACCTTTTTAGATAAGGTTAAGTAATTACACCAGTTAAGCCGATATAACTAAAATTAGCCGCTCTGTGTAGGTTTTTTATGTATCCCTTTGGTTAGGGGTACATAAGCAAGGCAAAAAGCCAGTTAATTAAATCAAAATAAATATAAATCATTTAAAATTAAAACGTTATGGCTACTACAGCTCAAATTATTATCATTCAGGAACAAAAGAAAACTACATTAACTTTATTCTCTCAAACTTGGAGTATTAGAGGTAATGTAAAAATTGACCTTGACAAACTTTGTGAAAATACTACAAAACGCGTTTTTCGTTTGGTAGGCGCTGAAAATAACGGTTTAGGCATGGGTATACAACTAACCAAACCTTTTAGGCTTATGGTTAAAATAAATAACAAGCTTGAATTTGATACTGCAAGCGTTTGTACGTCTACGGCCTTAGCGGGATTGATTAAAATTAAAATCAATCAATTCCGTAAAGATATTGAAGGAAACACGAACACTGAATTTAAACGGTTTGAGGGCGTTTTAAAGTTCATCATTAATGAAGGTCAGATTGCAAGTAAGCAAATGAGAAAATGCTTTGTAACCGTGCCGGAAAAGAAACCAACGGACGCGGCCAAATCTGAGCCAAAAAATAACGATGCCAGTAACGATACGACACAAACAAACGCGGCCAATACTGCCAGTACTGATACGGACAAAACAGAAAAGCCAGACGCGGCCAATACTGAGACAGACAGCGCCGAAAAATAGCCAGTGCAGGTTTAAAAGTATCCTGTTAAAATACTTTGAAGGCGTTCGGCGTTGGTTCGCCGTTCGTCTCCTATGCTCAAAAGTAGCAACCAATTAAAAATTCATCTTATGAAACAAGTTAATATCAATAGTATCAGTTTTAAGAATGGCAATATCTATTTACATGATCAAATGTTGTGTAACCCTCAAAACTTTGAAAGTGTGGACGAATTAATAAATGAAGTTGCAAACCTTTATATTGTTAGTGAATCTGGTTTTGGTAATCATGCGCGTTTGTCGCTTGTATGGGCTTTTGATGAAGGCGAAGCCGTAGAAAATGCGCTTTGTACTGAGCTTGAAAATGTGTGCAGTATAGAACAAATTGAGCTTGTAAAATAAATACTCTTTACTTACAGATTGTTACATGTGCCCCGTGCAAGTATTGACAGCCTGTAAGCTATTCTAATATATTACTATCAATCTGTTAAAATAACACTCCAATGAATAAAAACGAACAAAAATTTGCGGATGCCTACAAGCAATTTTGTAAGGCTATCAATAAACAATCTGAATGCAGGGAAAATAAAGATATAATTTCCTGCTTTGGTTGTTCAAAACGTCATGGGTGCGAATTGTACATTGATTCAAACGAATTAAAGGCACGACAAAAGCGTTTAAGTGTAAATCTTGACTCAAAAACTTACATGCGTATCGTTGAACGCGTTAAAAGTGAAACCAACTAAAAATAAACCGCATGGATTATAAAGAATTAAAAGCAGGTGACGAAGTAGAAATTATGTGTAGTGGTGAGCGCGTAACCGCAAAAATAACAGAGCTTACAAATGACGGGTTTCAAACAGAACATGAACCCGTGCAATGGGGTAATGATTTTTTCACAAAAACCTTTGCCCGTGCGCGTATTGATCACCCGCGTTACTTTGATTTTAACACAGATGATAAATTAATACCTCACTGTTTTTATAATGGTGAGCCGATAACCGGACGTTACACACCAAAATTAAAGGGCGATGAATCATAAAATTGAGTTCTTTGGAGTGCCATATATAGCCGAACAAAATAAAAACGTGTTCACTATTCACGGCGTTTTTCCAATTACTGAAAACCAACGATTAGACTTTTCAAAAATAAGCAGGCACGGCTCTGTTAGTGGGGAATTTGAAAGCATTTGTTTTGTGGAATTTCATCAAAATAAGAGTGTAGAATTTACCCTTTATGAAGGTTTTACCAAAGCTTATGACGGTAACTTATTGGATGCCTTCATAGATGTACTAAGAGACTTCCAAACGCACTTTGAAAGTGTTGGATTAGATTGTTTAAACCAAAATTACGAATAAAAATAAAAGCTCATGCCTAAATTAATTAATACGGCTAATATCATAGCCCAAATTACACCAGTCGTAAAAAATACCATTGTGTATGATGAATTAAAGTTTAATCATTCACAGAAAAATCTCAACTTAAAAAGTGATTTGTCTAAATCGCTTTATCTGTTCTTTATTGCCCCCAATGCCAAACTAAAAATAACAAACGTAGTTATTTACGATGTTGTTAGAAAAACCGTAACCTTTCGGATGCATACTATTGATGTGCCAATGCTCACAACTGAGCAAATTAAAGCGTTGGACGGGTGCAAGGTTACGCCGGAACAGTACAAAATTATCCGGCATAATATGGACGTTGTAAGGGTTTCACCTCAACACAAACTATCTGACAAAGGCAATGAGCACATTATTTACTTTGAAGATCGTTCACATATCACCATATACATTTAAAATAAATATGCCTGGCATCTTTGGCCGGATGTCAGGATACTAAGCCCAAAAGCGGCACAAAATAACAGTACGTAGACGTTATTATGTATGCGTGCTGTTACAGACAAACGTTATAAAATAAAACTCTTAAATTATACCATTATGGCAGGAATTAAAATGCAAACCGTCACAGCTCAAACAACTGAGTATTTAATCAATTTCCAAGGTCAAAACTACACTGTTTTGGTGAAAGGTGGCGATAGTAAGCCAGACGTAAAAATAAGCCCTAAAACAGTCACATTTAAACGTTGGCAACATATAAAGAATGCCGTTTTGAATCATCATTATTCATACTTCGCAAATTAAAATACCATGGGTGAAACTAAAGTAAAAGTCAAAGACTTACCGACCAAAAGAGAAATAACAGCTCATTTTAACTATTATTTGGGCGAACGCGGTAAAGTGACTCAGATTATTGAGCGTTGCAAAAATAGTATTGTAGTTGAGTTTAAAATTGCTGAAAAGCAACGTTTCATCAGTCTGTCAAATGGTGTTCCGGTTTATGCTCAGGTATCATTTATTGACTTCAAAGAACAAACGTATTGCATAAAGATTGAAAAGGAAAACTTTGCAATGTACTTGCGCTATTTCAATGCAAATAAAAGTGAGTTCCTAAAATAAATACTATATGGCAGAAAATAACGAATACAAGCAACACAATGTAATATTTGATGAATGCTTGCACTATGTTGTTCCACTCAATGAAATGGAAGACAAAAAAGCAGAATTAAAAGAGGATTTTACATTCATTGAAGGCTTCGACGATATGGACGAAGCTTTTGATCATGCGGATAAATTAAACGAAGACGTTTAACTAAAAGGGTGTTCGCTATTGGTTTAGCTTCATCCACTATGGGCAATAGTCCCAACAAATTACAAACATAAAATAACAATAGCATGAAAGTAAGATTTGAAAAGACACGAGTTTATAACTCAGAGTTGCATAATTTGATTAGTAAAGTTATCAATGAGTTAAAACACCCGTTAGAACTCTGTAATAATATGGATAGTTGCCGACAATTTTTAGAGCTGACATTTAAAGGCAATGATATTGTTTGCGGTTTTGGTGGACATCATTTTTGGGTGAAAAGTAAAAACAACTTAGATGTTAATTTGCTAACCATCTATTTTACACATGAAACACCTGAAAAAATGTATTGTATTGATACCGGTTCAGGCTTCAATTTAATACAAGGTAAATTAAAACTTGTGGACTTTGACCGTTTTGTTCTCATTGATAAAGATGAGATGGAAAGCGATATTTATGTCGATGATATTAAAACACACGCCACCTTTAACGATTACAAGCATCAAAATATTACCCTTACAGAAAATAGCGAGACTGTTAGCATTATGAATAACAAAGGCCAACGGGTTACAGTTTGCTTTATTGATGAAGCTAATTGTGTAGATATAGTATATCATGACGCCAAAATGAAAAACGAATGTAACAACCCTGAATTTAAGCTGTTCGGACACGACCAAGGCACAACCCCATTTATGGGTAAAATAACATTAGCAAGCATCCAATTAGACGAATAAATACTAATCACTTAAAATTATATTGCTATGTCAGTAATGATGTTACCAGTTGAATTATACGAAGACGTAATGTATAAAATGCGTCAGTATGAAGAGGCCACAATGGAAAATATAAACTATTGTAAGTCTGCAAAAATGAAAGAAGCCGAACGGTTAACCTTTGTGCAAAGATTGTGCATCCTCAATGAGCTTAGCGAAGCAGCTTCTTTCTGTGATAACGATCACAAAGTAACCCTCATTTATCAACAGATTGATAAAACATATAGGGGAATTAATACCTATCAGATGTTGCAACATTTGATTTGTATCGAGTACCAAATTGAACGTAAAACGATCGAGAAAAGCAAGCACTATGTATGGCCTGAATGGGCTGACGAAACATTGGAGTTATTAAAAAAGATTACCGACGAAATTAAAATGCGAATTATTGAGTCCTTGCCACAATTTGAAGCAACATTGTGGGGACATACTCAGTAATATTATGGGTGTTGGTTAATGGCTTAACCTTCATCCGCTACGGCCAAAAGCGCCACCTCAACAAATTAAAACAACTTATAAAATTATACTCTTATGAAAATACCTTTTATCCTTAAAAGACTGCCAGAAATTGAAAGCTATTTCAAAAGCTTATCCCGTTCGTATCACTATCAAAGTTACATTGCTTTCAACGTTAAAATGCACGATGCATTGTTTATTGATCGTAGGGACTTACCCGATATATTAAAGGACAACTGTACGCCTGAAATTAAAGACTTTCTTTGTGCAAATGTCACTGATGAAGAAATTAGAAAGCAGTGGGATTACTGGATAGACGACCAACGCGAATACTTCAAAGAATGGGTTGACGGTTGCGCGTTCAGTTCTCCTAAATATTGGGATGCAGAAATTAAACGACTCAAAGAAACGGGCGAAACCAGTTATTATCAATTGGGCGCTGATCGGGTTAAAGCAGACGTACCCACACTGGAAAAATACAGAGCTGAAAGTAAAAGAGCTTTGAATTATCTTAATCACTTTGATAGTTCGGATGTTTATTTCCTTGGTAGTTCCGGCGGTTGGTTGTGCTTAGAAAAGTTCTGCAAGGTTGAAGAAATGATTTGGAAATGCTACAACTGTTGTGAAGAACTGGAAGACGCCGAAGCATATGACGAGTTCATTGACATTTACAAGTATTACAAAGCTGTGCAGTTTATTGAAACACATGTAAAAGAAGTTGTGGAAGGTAGCGAAGCGGATTTTAAATATATCCTTGGTTCAAAATTCTGTCAGGATGAATTTTTGGAAGAACTTGGATTTGTGAGTGAGGATGAAAGAATAGAGAAACGACTGCAAGCAATTGCAGTGTAAAATAAAAGCTCATGCCTAAAATTAAAACAGTCAAACAAATTAAACAGGGTGAATACATCCAGTTGCTTCGAAAGGATGGAACACCATATAAAAAGGTCTGGGAGCGCGGTGAGTTCAACCAAAGTATCAAAAAATACGCACTCACCGACTACGAAGACTTTTGCAATTACAAACATGTCAAAGGTGATTCGAAATGTATCATCGCTGATATTTAAACCAAGGGTGTGTAAGTTTTAATCAATACTTGCACTCTCACAGGGCAAAAATGCCAATTAATTGCACTCCCACAGTGCATTTTCCATAAAATAAAAAACAATCTTATGAACCTCTTTATTTTAGATACCAATCCTAAAAAGTGTGCAGTACTGCACAATGATACACACACAAGTAAAATGCTTTTAGAAGCTTGTCAGATACTTTGCACCGCGCACCATGTACACAACCCTGAAAAATATAATGTGCCCTATAAAATTGCACACTTAAACCATCCTTGTACTATTTGGGTGCGTGAGACACGCGGAAATTATGTGTGGGCTTTACAACTGGCAGCAGCTTTGTGCGAACAGTATCATTTTAGGACGGGCAAACGTCATAAGTGTTTTGATGTTGTACTATGGTTAGATGAAAATAAAGACCTCATCAAATGGGCATCAAATGAGCAAACACCCTTTGTTCTTGCAATGCCTGACGAATACCGTACTGCATGTCCGGTTCAATCATATAGAAACTACCATCGTAGTACTAAGCGCGGATTCTGGCGTAAAAATAAAAAGACTGGTTTCTCTGTGTGGTATTCTTACAAATGGACTAAGGTTAATGTACCTTCTTTCATGTCAGACTTAGATTTTCAAATTGGACAAACATATAAACAAGCAATATAAATTATACTCCTATGATTACAAAAGACGATTTATCAGGCCGCGATTGTGGAAATATTAAAGACTTATTTCAACGTTTCATCGTTGACGCGAAAGTTAACGGACAAGAAGGTCAAGTTAAAAAGTATATCAAAAAGCTTTCCAAGGCTCAAAAATATGAGTTCTACGTGTGGTTAGATAGTATGTGCACATATGAATGCAGGCACGAATTAAAAGATATGATTGTACAATGCTTGTGTGATCCTGAATTTTAAAACTATGGAATATATTGTAACTCTACCCGCAAAGCCTGACGAAAAGATAAGGTTTATTGATATTACTAATATTAATAAGCCTTTGCCCAATGGGTTAAACTTCGATGAAGTATTAAAGAATACACTCGAAGAAAACCCAAACTTTGATAAAGATAAAATCAAATGTATCTGCACCGGTTCAGGTGAAATTAAGCCTTATTTCAGTGACTTTGATGCAGACGTAGAATGTTGGTCTTTTATCGTAAGCACATACGAAAATCAGCACAATACTAACGTGAAATTTGATACAGGTCAAACCGTTTATAACTTAAAATAATGAGAATAGCAGACATGCAAGCAGAATTAAAAGGACAGTCGTTTGAATCTAAAAGTTTAAACGGCTTCTTTTCTTCATGGGGTGGATTGTTCTTTATAGACAATGAACAAATTAACCCAACGGAAGAACAAATAAGAGCTTTACACAGTGACTTTATGTGTTCCGGTATTGCTCTGTTAGCCGAACACAATTCAAACTATTTTTACGATTTATAAAACTATTCCCATGAATAAAAATGAAATGATTACAGCAGCCCTATTAGAATTTGACAATCCAAACTTTAACTTTTACAAATATATTCCTGAATGGCAAGACATTGAAGCCGTTCGAGTAAATTACCTGCAAATGGACCATCCAATCTTAAAACAACAACCGCAAAAATGCAAAGACGTTCGGGTAATGGGTGATAATATTCGTCCATGGAATCAGCAACAAGTTAAAAAGTACTTGGATAAATACTTTGCTGACCTGAAAAATAAAGGTGTTAATCCTTATTGCTCTAATATTCGCCCTCTTTCCACTTGGTTACACCGTCAGTTCAATGACTATTATTCTAATTGGGAATACACCGACGAATATATAAAAGATATGTTTGGTAATCCTTTACCCGTGGGCGTTTGCGATGGTAAAAAATACGTCCTTGTCAATGTGGAACGTACAAACATTTGGTTTTACATGAAACACAAGGTTAGAGGCTGTAACGATGGATTATATGGTAAAAATAAACCCGCTAAAATTGTAGGCGATAGTTTTTACAACAAAGATGATGAATTGATCTTTTGGTATGACGAAGAACAAAGGCAACGATTGCAGCAAATGTATGATGATGAATACGCCGAAAAATACGCCTGGGAACAATGGGAAGCTGTCAAAGATCAGTTAAACGAAGTATCGTTTATTCCTATCCCCTATCTGGTAGCAATGCACATGCTCGAAGCTGTTCCACCTAAAAGAATGGAATATAGTGGCCGTTGGTTAGTTGGCGAAGCTTATTCCACGAGCATTAACGGCAATGGTTATACTTATCTTGAATGCAGACAGGTTCCAAACGATAAATGGGAGGCTAAATTAACGACTGTTCATGAATATGAATACGGAACTAAGCCAGTAATCATTAAAGACCGTGAAACAGCCGTTAATGTGTTGCGGAACGAATGGGAATGCATGAGGTACTATGAAACATTCAGAGCTTTGTTTCTGGATGATGAAAATAAACTGGTTAAGATATACGAAGTAACACAGCGAAGGGAAACAAAAGTAACCAGTAGTACGCCTGAAATTATCCGCATGGCTATCGAAAACGGTGCAACAAAAATCATAACAGCACACAATCATCCTAGCGGAAAATTATTACCTTCGGATACTGATAATGAAACCCATCGTAAAAGGATGGCACAATTTGAAGCCTTTAAATTAAAGATGGTGGATAACTTAATCCTGCATGATGAAGGTTACTACAGCCAGTGTGAATGTGCTGCAAATAAAAATGCTGACTATTAATCCGTAACGGTTTACGCCCCTGTTCGATTCAGGGGACGGAACAATTATTAATCACATAAAATAACAATCATGAGTAAAAAACACTGGCTTGAAAATTTAGAATCGTATGGTCGTCCACTTGAAATGAAAGCAGAAGAAATTAAAAGTCTTTACGCTAAAATAGCGGACAAATTAAAAGAAGTGCAATATTATGAGGCACAAATAAGAGAATGTGAAGCAGACGCCGAACGCCTTGCCTCAGAGCACTGGTCTAAAGACGAAATTTCAACAGCCAAAGTTAAGAGCGATGATTTACATCCTAATCGCATGAACAGAGATGATTTTATGGCCTACTTCCGTTCTGATGATTATTGTGAGCAACTAAATTCTGATGATTGCATAGAGGTATTTAGAACAGCAATGAAAGGTGGCTCTGATTTTACCGTTCAATTATTGCAAGAAATTCTTTCGGATTATGAAGCAAGCCATATCGCGGTTTATTACAATGAAATTGTATTCATGGACAGCTATCATGTTGTTCGTGATGCTGAAACCCAAAGCGTTAATATTTTTTCAACTAAGTTGCCCGAAAATTTAGCTAAAGACTTAGGCAGAACGCACATGAATGAAAAAGTAATTTATAACGTTGTTGGCTTTTACAATAAATATTCTTTCGAAGAATTGGACACATATCTTTTGAATGAGGTAAAAATTAGCCAGGAAGAGCGGGAAATTATTGTGGAAGCTCTATCCTTATATGAGCAAGAATAAAAGAATAATCCGTAACGGTTTAGCCCGGGTTCGATTCCCGGGACGGAACAAATAACTAAAAATAAAAGCTATGCCACTAAAAAATGAATTTAATGTTTATAGTAGTAACGGACATTTAATTGTTAATGCTGAAACCGGAATCGTAAATAAATCCAAGTCAGAATATGACAATGAATGGTTAGTTGATATTATCATGTTTGACCTTGACGAATACAAAGAATATTGGGGTGACACAATCGAAGAAAACGATCACATTGATATTTTAGATTTGGCTTGTTGGGATGGATACAGCTATGAAGAGGCTGACGACTATCACCGTAGCATGATAAATTTAGACATGACAGCAATACCAGTGAATGAAGAAACATACAACACTCTCAATAAATAACGCTTATGGAATGTCCTAAATGTAAAAAAGGTAAAATGGCACTGGTAGACTATCAACCAGTGTTTATAATTGAAAACGCAGAACATGCAAAGAAGCATGAAAATATGCTCTTAGATAATGTCTTTGCATGCGAAGTTCATTGCTTTAGCTGTGGTTTTACTAAAAACATTGAAGCAGATATTACTTACCCCGAAAAAATAACAACATGAATTTAAAACAAACAATAAGCGACTTCTTAAAACCACATGTGCAAAAATACTTAGATGCTGACAGACAATACAAGTTAGTAAGATGTCAGATTATCAGAGCCGAAGCCGATCTTGAATGCCTTGAAATCATGCGTGAGTCTGATAAAATCGAAAGTAAAAAGAAGGTTATAAAACGCCTTGAACGAAAAAGAATAAGGATAGATGATTCAAATGGATGGGTAGCAAACATACTTCACCCATTGGCCGAAGCTATCCAAGAACATTACAAAGGCTATTCCTATACTATTATGGGGCCTTTTGGTTTGGAATGTGAAACATCTATTTGGGTATGGCCTACTAAAGAAGATCAAGAGCAAAACAATTTAGATTCCTTGTATTCATTAACATGTCACCCGTGCATCCTTCGCACTAGTACAGACGATGGCCGTAAATTAAAAGGCTTCAAGCTGTTCATCAAAAATTACGATAAAGAAACAAAACACAAGTGGCCTAACAAAGACGCCTCTGATTTGACACTTGAAAAGATAATGGAACTAGCTAAGAAAAAATAACAACATGAATTTAAAACACTTTGAATCCCTGCTTGAACTACTCGAATTAAAAGATCGGTTTGGCTATGTTATTATGCAGGATGGAAAGAAAGTAATTAAAACTTTCAGCGGTAAAATTATCCCTCACCTGTACAGGGATGGTGAATATCTGGTTGCAAGTGATTCCGTCCGCTCACTTCTCTATCATACTTGCGATGGCAGATGTGAAGTTGGAAAACCTGATACCGAGTGCAGAGTTTTCAAAAAGGGTGAATGTGGGATGGTTAATGCAGCACCTTCAGATGGTGGACAAAGATTTACTATTTCAGTGGATGATATTAGTAAATTGATTGAGCGTAACAGTATCAGCCCTGTTAGGCAACGTGTAAAACTAATTGTTATAGATGAAAAACATCTGGCACATGTTTTACCTGATGGCAAACAAGCACAATGTTTCGATAATAACTGGACTGTTATGACGATTAAAAATAAAAATACACGACTTGCCAGTGCTGCCGATTTTGAACGCTTTAAAATATCTTTTAAAGGTTTTGACAATCCGGACGAATACGAATTTGATCCTACGTCAAATTAAATAACAATCATATGCGAACAATAGAAACTTTAGCCCGTCAATATCCTGACAAGACGGGCAAGGAACTGTTAGAAATACAGCAGCAGGATAAAATTGAAGATCAAAAAGAATTTGAAGAACTCCATCAGAAGAAAATTAACTTCGTCAACGACATTAAAAAGAATGGTGGTTACTTCAAAGGTACATTTGGTTTAGATCAACGATTCATGTATCACATTACCGATATTCGTTTGGATGAAAAAGGTAAAGTGTATGTGGATGTAGAAAATATTACCATCTTTCTAGGTCATAATAGAGGCGTCGTAAAAGAGAATGATTTTTCTTTTGAAAAAAGAACAGATCGTTATAAAGACGCCAGTACATACGGGTTTGGTCATTACGAACGCATCGACGAAAAGGAATGGAACGAACTTATCGAATACATTCGTGGTGTTGATAAGTTCTGGTCTAAAAAATAAAGGTTTGGGGTTATTGGTTTAACCCTTTTCCACTCTGGCAAAATGCCACCTCATCAATTTTAATAACTCATAAAATTTAAGATTATGATTTCACCTAAATTAAAAATTATTCAACTTTCTGGCTCTGATGGTGATCACGTCGGACTTTACATGACTGAAAGAGACGATGTAGAAAACTTTCAAAGTGATTTTGATGCAGCTTTAGCAACAAGCGAAGACAACGATCAGGATGTTGCAGATGAATGGTTAGCTGAACACAAACAAATCTTTCGCGTAATGGCCGAAGAAGTGACAACTGATGTATTATAAACAATAAAGGTTCCAGGCTCTTGGTTGAGCCTCTTACCACTCTGGCAAAATGCCACCTCATCAATTTAATAACTCACAAAATTTAAGTCCTATGGATACTTTAGTAAAAGTAAATGCCCTTGTTATGTCTTTTAACAACTACCTGACCACTGAAAAAGAAAAGCAGCAGGTTAGTGCAAATTTATCTGTCCTTGACAAAGACTTTAAAGAAAAGAAAGCACAAATCGAGCAAACAGAAATTGAATTGCTTAAATTGCAAGAAGAAACAGCCGATCAGGTTGGTATCACAATGAATAAGTACATGGAATTGTACAGAGCTTATTGCGAAGTAAGACAGCCCGACGAAGCAAAACAAGTATCCATGTTTGAAGCTGGCCGCGAATTAAAAAGAGGTAAGTATGTGATTGTTTACGCCGTCGAAAATGAAAGTTACATAGACGTTATCGTCGCCCGTAACGAAGAACAGTACAAAGATTTCTTTCTGATGTACTTCGAAAACTTCTGTGATTTTAAATGTTACACCTTTTCAAAATAAAACCATGGCAAGAAAACAAGTTTATTCCATCACCCGCACACAGTTCTTTAAGAACTTAGTTAAACATCCTACATGGCAAGTTAAGCACATAGACTACGATTTTCAAGGCGTTGCTTATGTCTATGGGTGTGAAGCTACCAAGGGTGATCAAACGATAACAGTACAGCCTCATTTTAATGATGGTGGTGAACGTTTGTTTACTGTCACGTACAGAGCTAAACCTTCTGACGTTGCCACTATTCACAAGCATGTCAATATAAGGTTTGTAAAGACCTTTGTTAACTCAATTGTTTACGGAAAATAAAAACATCCATATGAAAAAAGCAAAGAATCCGGCCTACGTTCGTAACAGTAGGCCATTATCCCACAAATCATTTAATAAGTACGCCGACTTCCTGAAAGATCAGGGTTTCCGCTTTTGTGGTAGTGGTACTGGTGCAACAGTTAAGTATGTTACCTTTGATACGCCAAAGCGTAAAGATATGTACTCCCGCACCTTTACCAAAGATAAACTACAAGTGACAATCAATAATAATAACGTTGCTGAATGTCACAATGCAGGTTTACAAACTTCTTATGGTCGTATCCACTACAAAGAATGTTCTTTGCCTGACCTCATCACAAATTTTGATAATATTTTCACCTCATCGAAAGATAAAATCCTTTGGGATATTGTACAGAGGATTAAAGAGCTTCACGGGGATACGGTCGGTAAAATAAGCATTCATCAACATGACGAATACGGCCATGACTATTGCAAAGTGTACCACAAAGACGGGTATTGCTTTCAATTGGAAAGATGGCCTGCCGAAGATGAAGACGACGTTGATGATATCGAGGATGATTTTATCTACCAGTTTGATGAACCATGGGACGACTTCAAAACAGCGGGTGAGGATAAAGCAAAAGAGTTATTAATTAAATACACCAACCCACACACCAAAAAATAACTATCATGAATATAAACATAGATAAATCAGAAATTGATTATCTGCAACGTGAATTGAATTGTTTAATTTACGTCAACGATCCAACCTACGATCCAGGCAAATTAGAGATCGTTAAGTTTATTGGCCGGACTAAAGAGTTCTTTGGTAATCCGGTTCGTAAGTCTTGGCCTATTCCCAAAAATAAAGAAGTCAATCGAGCCTATGTAATTGGTAAATTTGAATCATTCGAATACAATTACGAATACAAAAACCTTCGTCCTGTCTTTGAGCAATTAAAGATTAAAGGCGCAATATATTACACGAGCTTTGGTTTCTCCTACGATTGTTTCTTTAAGAACAGGCCAACGATGGACAAGGAAATTAAAGTCCTGCAAAATAAACTGGATGAATTAGGCATTAAGTACTCTAATGAGTACAGCGATGCCCGATGGGTTTACCGTTTCAGGTTTAGCCAGTCGAAAGAAAACATTGAGAGAATTAAAAAGGTTACTGATGGCAAAAGGAATTAAAGTGCTCTACACTCCCCAGGAATTTCAAGAAAAGGGTTTCGATGGGGAGACAGCCCAACTGATGCGAAAAGATACAAATACAGCTATCGTAGGTCAGAAATTAGGCGTCGATCGGCATGTCGTAAGATTTAAAACCTTGCATAACCTATCAGCCTACAAAAATCCATTCAAACGATTTTGAAAAGTAATTAAAGTACAAATTTCAATAGGATGACGCTATATTACTCAAAATTTGTGACATACAAAAAAGTAAGCAAAATACAATCCTATATTCTCGCTACCTTCAAGGTCAAAAGGTGTGTGTCATTTAAAAAAGTAAGCAAAATACAATCCGCTTCATGGAATATCCGAGAAAATTATTGGTGTGTTATCTCAAAAAGTAAGCAAAGTACAATTAAGGGTTGTGTATACTTATTTCGTTAAACGGTATATGTCATCTTAAAAAGCAAGCAAATACAATTACGTACATCATCTTCACCAGTTTGTGTTGGTATGTGTTATTTAAAAAGTAATCAAAGTACAATATTTTCATGACACTATGGCATAGATCGTTAAGTATGTTATAATCAAAATACAATCATAAATTTAAACTATTATAATGGACTAAATATTTCATCAAAGAAAGTAATTAAAATACAATTTTTGCTAGACGATTAAAACCAATATATTTAGATGTGTTATTTAAAAAAGTAAGCAAAATACAATTTTCATCAAGAATGACATCTGGCTTTAGAGGGTGTGTGTTATCTCCAAAAGTAAGAAAAATACAATCGATTTGCAATGTTCGTGAGTTCTCGACGTGGTGTGTTACCTCAAAAAGTAAGCAAAATACAATAAGATTTTACATGTCCAATTGTTCGGTTTAGGTGTGTGTCATCTAAAAAAGTAAGCAAAATACAATCTCTCACTATATGTAAGAGTGATCTTTTGAGGTGTGTGTCATCTAAAAAAGTAAGCAAAATACAATTTATCGATCCGGATAATGTATTGACTTACGGGTGTGTGTCATCTAAAAAAGTAAGCAAAATACAATAATTTTTTCGAAAGGAAGCAAGTGCGTTATGGTGTGTGTCATCTAAAAAAGTAAGCAAAATACAATAATATAAAGAGGTGAAAAAATTAACCAAAAGGTGTGTGTCATCTAAAAAAGTAAGCAAAATACAATAAACTTTTTACCAATGCAAATCGATATCAAGGTGTGTGTCATCTAAAAAAGTAAGCAAAATACAATAGAGATGCATGAAACCTGCATCAACAATGAGTTTCATGTGTTTTAAATGATAAAAAAACAGATGTCAAAGAACATTTTATGCAAAAATAAACTAATTTCTTAAATTCAAAATAAAAAAGCAACATCATGAAAAAGTTATTTACTATCATCGCCCGTTTTATTATCATGAACAAGCTTAGCGATTGGGATTGCCGTGAACTATTCACGGAAAGATTAGAGAAAGACGGCAAAATTGCTGTTTATTGGTCTACTGTAGATATTATCGAGCGTTACAAAGACCGCAAAGAAGACGAGCCGGATTTTGAACCACTGACTGAAAAAGATGCCATGGAAATACTCAGTATTGCTGACAACAAGCATGACGCGAACGAAGGTATTAACTGGATCACTCTGGATGTCTGGACGGATTACTATTTAGAACGGAAAAACAAATAAGTATTACAAGGATTAAGCAGATTGGTTTCTGCTTTTTTCACGATGGACAACAGTGCCAAAAATTAAATAATTACTTACTTTGTGTAAAAATATTAAAACAAATGCTTATGGAATCATTTCATAGAAAAATAACCTATTACGAAATACTCTTTAAAACAATTAAGGCAGCTGAATGTAAAACCAAAGACTTAGAAATTGCCCGTAGATTATTTCTTGCTTCTTATGCGATGAAAGGAATAAAGCTCATTGATCTGATTGCACTAAAAACTGCTTGTGTCAAAGAAATTGAAGGTTGCGCGTACCTTTTTTACACCAAACATAAAACAGGTTTGTTTGACATCTTCCCCGTCAATGAATTGTTAAAAGAGCAGCTTGAATGGTTTAAAGCTAATTGTAACTTAAAGCCTGATCAGCTTTTCCCTGTTTATAATGGGGACAAAATTACTGGTGAAATCTTAGTAAGTAGATTAGCTGAATGTCGTGACAAATTTAAAGAGATGATTAAGGAAATTGGCATAGAAGCACACGTGCCGATAGATGCGGCTAGTTTATGCTATGATGCTATTCAAATTAAACGAATGATCACTTCCTTTCAACGTCGTACCAGCCCTAAGTTAATGGACGCTTTAGGTCACAAAGACATCGAAACAACAAAAAAATACCTCGACGGGTTTAAAGAATAATACCCGATTTATTTACCAGTTATTTAAGACTGACTTCAATTACGGAGGCAGTTTTTTTATGCCAAAAAATTAACTATCAAAAATAAACACATGTCACAAGAAGAAACGAAAACAATCGACTACCGTAAAGACTTTACTTTATCAGAACACTGGTCAACAGTTGAAAGTGCTCACCGCGCTGTTAGCTTTGATCCTGACATCAGAGCCAATTCAATCATTAAAGATTACAGCTTGGAACTCGATCAGGATTTAAAAGACCTTGGAGAGAACCAAGGAAAATACAAAGAAAAGTACATCCGTTATTTCCTGGACTGGATAGGTGCTAAGAGCCGTTGCATGTCCTGGATGATTACCGGCCCTGCTAATTTCCCTACTTCACGAGTGGAAAAGGCGAACCGATCAGAGCACAACAAGTATGAAGCTTTCCGGCACTGGAGAAATAAATACTTTACCGCTGTCAACCGCGAACGTCACAAATCGCCTGAGGAGGATTTGGAAATTAAAATGCGGGAACTGGACGAACTTGTTATTGTCAATGAAAAAATAAAAGAGTGTAACAAGATCATCCGCAAATACAAGAAAGGTAAATTAACGCTTGACGAGTACAAAGAAGCGTTAAAAGCTGATCCGTATGTTCAATATTGGCAGGAAACGCGCAACAATACACAGCTGTATGATGCTTTAATTTCTAGTCCTGCTAAAGAGCGCGGTGGAACCATTGGTACTTATGCCACAAAAATAAGAGAGATGAAAGATATGGCTACGGCTCTCAAAGTTCGCATCGAACGCAAAAAGAACTGGAAAGACATTCCTTTTCACAATGGTGTTGACAGTGGCCGCATTGCTTTGGAAGACGATAGAATAAAAATCTATCACGATGCCAAACCATCACCCGAAAGATTGAAAACAATGAGTGAAGCTGGCTTTAAGTATTCTCCTCGTTGGAATGCCCATTGCCGCAAGCATACTGGTAATGCTGTGTGGGCTGCCAAACGTATTGTAGGTGTTCCGTTGTAAAAAGAAAAGCTTACTTTTGGATTTAGGTCGGTCGCTCCGGCCTTTTTTCACCATGGCCAATAGAGCCAATAAAATAAAAATACATCTACTATGAAACAATTAGATCAAGCCAAAAAATATTGGGAACAACTTGGTGACATTCCAGTCAATGAAAATGAAGAACTGGACGAAGATTTTATCGTTGAAGAACTTGGAGTAACTTTTAACAAAGGCACTCATCCTTTTGAAGTATGGCACTGGTTTGAAGAAACGTTTGATGTATCCGTTGCTAAAGATTTAATGTACACAGAAAAATAAACAACTGCAAAAATGAAAGTACAACGCGGCCAACATGGGTTAGTCAATGATCCTTATGATTTCAATAGAGCAGACGGTCAACACGGACTAGGTATTTATACATTCCCTTTTGGTGATACTGCAATGCAAGAATATTATACTTCAAATGGTGAAAACTTATACACATTTGAGATACCTGATGAACTAGTTCTGGACATGTCAAAATCAAAAATTGACTATTGGGAAGCTAAAAAAACCATATATAATAACAACGTGCATAAAGCATTCATGTTTGAACATTCTGGTTCCGGTATTCCAACATCAAAAGAAATTGTTATCACTGATCCGACTATCATTGAAAATATAACTAAAAAATAAACTCATGCCTAAAAAATCTCTCATTTATACAGCCGACAACGATTTTCAGGTTATCAAAGTAGTTGACTTTGGTGGAGCTGAAAAAGCCTGGGAAATGGCCAATGACATGGCTAAGTCAGGTGAATTAAAAGAAAATCACATCGAGCATTATGATGTAGCCGAATTTGAAACCAGTTCTGAACGTGACAAGTGGATCATGCAACAGGTTAAAGAAAGCCGCGAAGCTCGTAAAGCTGTCACTATAGATTCGTTCTTCCCGAACGGTTTTACTAGTTGGCACGAAACTCACGCAGAAATCACTGCTAAAATTGCTTTAGAATCAGCCAAAGATAAGCCAACAGGCAAAGTGGCAGAAGTACAAGAAGCGAAAGGAATGGGCGGTCTGTACGAACTGGCCGAAACTCTTACCGATGAGTTTGAGAAAATATATGAAGGATTCGAGTGGGACGGTGAGTTCTACGACGAAGTGGACGCCTTTTGCTTAATCAAACTGTTCCAACCTGAGAAAAATTACTATCCTATTACTAACGAAGAAAAATAAATAAATATGAGCCATATGGATTTTGCTCCCACATTCATTCAAAAAATGGATTGGGAGCTGTTTAAAAAACAACGGATTGATTTAGTTAAAACCATTGAAGACTTAAAGGTTGAAGCTAAAGCAGCTGGTGAAGCAGGTGACGAAGAACGAGCCACCCGATACGAACAACAAGCTGAATCAATAGATGGTATTTTAAACATGCTAGGCGAAATGTGTGACTATGCTGTTGATGTTTGTAAGTTGGACGAAAATAAAGTAATGCTGACTGAACTTGACGAGCCAGAACCAATTCTGGAAGACGACTACAAAGAAATGTCGATCCACATAAAAATAAAAACAGGTAAGGATCGCGAAACAATAGTTAAGGCTTTGGAAAAAGGTATCTACCGAGGGCTTGACAGTCCACCTTTTTACATTGCCGCGCCAAGTGAAGTAAAAATAAATATAAAATAAATAATACACATGAGTAAGAAAGATAACAACCCGCACTTCATCAAAGAAGGAGAAACTAACTTTAAACAAATAAAGAAATTCATGGATCAACACGCTCTAAACGAAGGGTTTGTTATTAACGCCATGGACGAAATGGCCAAAGCTATTCTTAGTAATAAAGAGCAGCTTCTCAAAGAAGAAAATACATTCATTTCGCATGAAGCATGGGTGCAACTTGCGGAAGACTGGAAGCGCAACCGTAAAATAGCTACTGGCCGTGACACGGTGGTTCCTGAGCAAGCAGAACCAAAAATAACTTACTACTTGTTCGGCCAAACCGCTGTTGATGCTTATAATATCGACGACAATGTTCAGGATGTTATAGATTCTCATGAGGACGGAAGCGGTTATTCTGTCTACAGCTTTGACCCTGATCTTGACCCTACAGGTGGTGATTTACTTTCTTTCGCTGATGGGTGGGAAGATTACACCGAGATTAGTAAGAGTGAATACAATCTGCTCAATGTAGATTAAAAGGTTCTGGTTGGCTGACTACCAACCTTTTCCACCATGGCAAAAAGCCAAAAATAAACAACTAAAAATAAAAACATGTCAAGAATTGTAATTACTAATGGGAAATTCCCATACATCAACAGCTTTAAGGGTATTGTATTAGAAAACTTCTTCAATGGCGATGATACTATTAACGCCATCTTTGATCCTAAAGGCAAAACCAAAGCGGAACCGGAACAGTGGGAGATTGCCATACTCGATCTCAACGAAGAGTATCAGGAAAGTGCTATCTATGACAACCAACAGGATTATGAGCATGACATCAAACTGCTTTCGATTTTGAATCTTCAAATAGAATTAAGCAAAAAATATGACTACAATGATCTTGAAATCTTTGCTAAAGAAAACAAGTTCCAGTTTAAAACTTGGGGAGCCAAATTTATAGGTGAACAATTTATAGTCATTGATAACCTCCTAAAATCCAAAGCTTCCTTTGTTTACGTTGCCCATAATGACAACGGTGGTCTTTATCAATGTATCCACAACGATTTTGACGAGACAAAAGGTAAAAAATACTACCTATTCGGGGAACAGGCTGCAAAAAGCTACTATGACACTGGTGGCATTACAGAAATCCTTGACGATGATATCGAAGCTACACTTTATGTGTACGATCCATTGGCTGAATATGCAATTGATGATCTCCTGGGTGCCTTTGAAGGTTACAATGGCTATGCCGAAATTGGTCAGGGTGAATACGAAGAACTACTTGTCGAACAAGAAAAAGCCAATGTTGAAAACTGGACTACCGACGAGCTTGCCGAACATTTAGTAGAACAAGAAGTTTATGACGACAAAGATGATGCTTTGAGTCATGATAGATGTGACCTCATCAAAGAAGTACGCGAAACTTTTAATTAATAAAAATAACAATGGAAAAATTACCAATCTGTCCGGTTATTGGCAACTGGAAAATAATCGAGCTATTCAATCAAATGGATCATGGCATCCTTGTGTTCCCTGAACAATTTGAGCCTGAACCATGGAGCCACTTAGCTCAAATGACACTAATTGACAGCATCAAAAATAACTATCCGATCCCTGAACTGCTCATTGGCGAACTGGAAACCGATTGTGAACAATTAAAATCACAGATCGCAATATATGATGGTCAAAATCGCATCAAAACCATTATGTATTACATTAATGGATATGGTGTGTTTAAAAAGCCTACCAAAGTGCCACCGTTCGATACTCTTAGCGATGATGAAAAAAAGCAGTTCTTAAATTACCAGCTTTCTTTTCGTAATCTGGGGAAAACTACTGATAAAATTGTTGCTGATATTCTCGCACGATTGAAATTTAAAAAGGTCATGCAGGAAGTACAAGCAGAGTTTCGAGTTTTTGCCGTAGGAGCATCTAACGAAACCGAAGAAAAGTTAAAAGAATACATCCAGTCCCAGGTCAACGATGAAGTTGTCGAAATAGAGGTTGAAATTGACGACAATAACAGCTATATCGCCAAATTAACAGGTGGTATTGATGCTGAATACGATTTACACCTCAACGACAAAACCAAAAAGTTAATTGTGAAGCAATGGCTTCCTGATACCGAGATCAAAAAAGAAGATATGATATTGGTGTCTATCATAGAAGAAGCCGAATTGTACGGTAACGAATAAACACTAATCCCCTTGCACCATTTAATTACTAACAATAATTAGATGTGAATTGAATCTTTATGCGGTGCTGTGTTCGATCACTAAGGGGAACTATGGCAATAAGCCAAAAAATAAAACACATAATTATGAGTACTTTTACTAGTCAATTGGAAATAATCAACGACATGGCCACCTGTGCCCTATCTCAATTGATAGAGAAACATGGTCAGCAATCAGAATTTTCAAATACCAAAGCTTTGAAAATTACTGATTCGAAATTCAACTATAATCTGGATGGCGGTCGGTGGTTATATGAAATTACCAACAGAGTATTGATCGATAACGAAGGACATCAATATTTTCACAACGTTCTGTCAAATGAACAATTGTTTGAGTTGATAGATCACTTGATTGAAGTACACGTAAAAAAATAACATCCCATGAAAATAACGAAACTATTCTTTGGCTTCGAAATCCATTGGAGCTTTAGATTACGCCGTGCCAAAACTGTTAATGTATCAATCCCTGATAAGGCGGATGATACGCATTATTCTTCGACTGATAAATGTATCTACTATTGGGGCGATTGTAAGAAGCACAAAATTAAACTGCCTGATCATATTCAGGGCGAAGAACTTTTTTGTTCTGACATGTACATAAGAGATTGGAATGATGATGGAACCATGAAGTATGCAACTGACAGGTACATCGAAATTAAATTGTATTACTAATATGGCAACACAACTATTTCAGTGGATAGCCGAAGACGGCACTACCAAAAGACAATATTCAAGTATCCTCGATCCGGCTGAAGCTTGGTTACGCGCTTGGTCTGAATGTCGAAAAGATAACGGTCAACATCTGCAAACAGTAGAAGAAAAACATGGACAAACTATCATGAGATTTTCCGAAGCTCAGGATGAATACAAAGAGATACGGGATTTCTTTTTCGATCTAAACATTCATTCACCAAAAAGTAAATTCCTAAAACTCGTTCCCGTATGGGAGCTAAAATAAAATAAGCATGGGTTATAAAAACGAAAACCTCAGAGCCACCGATGAAGTGGTTAAAGATCACGACGAAGTTATTATCGAGCACAACGATAAATTGCTTTTATCAGGTGATAAAGATAGTATTTGTGTCATCTGGAACAACTTTGTCGGATGTAACTTTGAAGATAAAGAAAATCACCTGAATTGGCTTGACAGTGTGTACAAAAAAGCTCTTAGAGGTGAATTAACGTTGGTTGGAATCAAAAGAAAAATAAGAATAAAAAAATATCAAATTGACTGGCATGAAGAATGAACTGGATTGACGAGTACGAAAACGAAAACAGATTAAATCCACAAACAAGAAAACCCGCTGAATATTGTACCGTCATAGTTGCTAATGGTTATAGTCAAACAGGCGGTAAGTACTGGTGGTGGATGCTCGAAGGGGAAGAGATGTTTTGTAAAATCAAACGCGACGACCGTGGCGAAATTAAAGAATACTTCCCCTGTAAATTAACAAACTCTAAAATACTGATCGGGCGTCCAATCCTCGCCCAGGAATGTATCATGATTTAGTGTTATTCGATTAGCACTATCTCACTCAGGCCAACAGTGCCAACAAAAGAAGGGGGCTACCCAAGCCCCCTCCCAAATTAAAAACCGTAATTCTAAACTATGGAAAAATATTCTCTGAAAAATATCCATGCACAATTTACAACAACTAAAATTTAAAGTCAACAAACTATGGCAAAAAAAACAATTGTAGTTACACAAGCTGAAAAAGATTTGGTTGACCGAATGAAAAACACTGGTGACTATATCGTATCCGGGGTTGGGGGAAACCTCTGGTGGGCCAACAAAAATAAGAAAGGCTGTATCTTCGAAGCTGTCAACTCTGACGACATGGCCACCCTTTGGAAGCTTCAAGAAAAAGGACTCATCAATCACGAAACTAAAACTCTTTATATCTAATATCATGACAGAATTTAAAATCGTCGCTAAATTTAAAGGTGGCACAACGTCTACAGAAGGTGAAAAGGTTAGCAATCACTTTACGCGAAACTATCGCCAAACCGCAAACGATGAAGAACACGCCCGAAAAATATGGCTTGGTTTTTACAGCAATGTTTCTGGTTTCATCGAAATTAAAAGCTGCAAAGAAGTCAAACCAATTCTACGAGCCAAAAACTACATGGTTATTATCACCACAGGAAGTAAAGCCTACAGCACTTCAGTTCGTGCATACAAGGTTGTGAATAATCGAAACATCTTTATTGGCGAAGATCACGGACTTGGAGAAATGGAAACAAAAGAAGGTTACTTGGAAAAGATTTTTAAGTACAAGTTGAATTCCAAAATTAAAATTAGGGAGTTGTACAGGGCTGGTAAAATTTACATTCAGGAGATTAGATTATAAAAAAAAGGAAGGTCGCCGCATACAATGAAGACCTTCCTTACATCGATAAACCGGCATTATTGCCGTAACCCATTACAAATGTAATAGATTTATCAAAAACTCAAAATAAGCCGCCGTTGCAACTTCAAAAAATTTAATAATCACCTTATTTTGCCGAATGAATAAATCACTTGCAATAATATAAAAAGTTTGAGAATAAAAAAACATTACTATTCAAAAAATATCTTAATTAATTAATCAGTTATTTTAAAAAATTGAAATATAGGATATTATTATTCAGATTTATCTGTAAGAGAAAAGCTGTAAAATACAATAAGGGAGCTACCGTTGCAGCTCCCTTACTCCCAGTCAACGAAAAAAACTATTAATAAATATTTTTTTATCAGCAGCAAAAATAATTAAATAATTTGATCTACAAAAAAAGGCTGCCGTTGCAGCCTTCCCGGAAAATTTAAGCAATAAAATAACCCTGATTAGTAATTAGAATTATTTATCATCTACAATTTAATACATTTTCAAACAAAAATAAAACGCAAGCTACCGTTGTAGCCTGCGCTAATCCTTAACACATTATTACTAAAATAATTTATCAAGCGCAAAAATAGAAGAAAATATGATTTGGAAAAATTTAACTGAAAAATATTCGTAGCTCTTGGAATAAAAAAAAGGAACTACCGTTGTAGCTCCCTCTAAAGATAATTTAAACCGGATAAATAAATTCATTCCAAGTGGGCTACCATTACAGTAGCCCGTGATTACATTTTTTTGGAGTCAGGTTAACCAAAACTTGATTAAACATTTTGCTAATATAAAACATTCTAAAAATAACTACAAATGATTAAACTTATTATCGTATTTGTCGCGATCCAAATTGATGGCCAGTTAATTTACAGTGGACACATCTTAAATTAAAAAACTTAAACACACGTTTTACTAATGGCAATTACCTTAACACCTGAAGAACTCTTAAAAGAGGTCAAACGCTGCTACAGAGGCTATCGCTCCAACCTTAAACGGAAAAGTATCAACTACACCAAGCACTATGAAGGTCAACTTGACGTTTATGAAGAACTTTATAAAAAAGCTGGTGGCGAATATGAAGTTTTGGATAAAGCGAAAGAAGAAATCGACGAGCTACTTGGAACTTGAAAAATGGGGGCGACAATTCCCAAAAAACCGCCCCCGATGGGCTAAGAACCCATCTGACAAATCTAATACTATGACACACAAAACTAATTAAAAAAAATGAACATCAAAGAAGGGAGTTATCTTCTCCATAAAAAGATCAAAACGCCTTGTAAAGTGATCAAGGTCGCAAATGATGAGGTAAAAGTTCTTTACATCACAATAGGTGTAGAAAAAACTTATCCGCTTAAAAAAGCACTTGAATGCCTCACTGATTGTAAAGTTAGCATCTTACAATCCATGGGAAGTCACTTAGGTAAAATGGTTGGCGATGCTGCTATAGGATTGGCCGATCATACTGATCAGGACATACAATCTTTTAAAGATTACATCTATGAGTTCAGAAATCAAGAAGATTAAATCACATTTTAAAAACAAAACTAATGGCTTGTAGTGAAAAATTAGTTACAGAACTTAAAAAAGAATTGCAGGACATCGTAGATCAGTGTACTTCTTTGTTAGAATCAGCTCCCGATCCTAAAATGGATTATGGTGTTACCAAAAAGTATTGGATTGAAAATGCAAGAGACACGCTTGATTCAATCAAATTGTAACCAACAAAAAAGGGCACAAGGCCCTTTCTAATTTAAAGCAGAACGGTAATTGAAAAAAAGGGGCTACCGTTATGCCCCTTCTGGTAAAAACATTTTCTGGACGATTATCAATAGTTAATATTAAATAATCACTGCAAATATATAATAATACTTAATAGAACAAACACGAAACGTCGTGTTTTAGATACTCAGTGGATAAATAGCTTGTATATTTGTTCCCGTTTTGTCCATCGAATGAGTATCGCCGGGGGAGTATGTGACATGTATACTCCCCTATTTTTAACTCTTCACTCCTGTAAAATAAATACTCATGGCACACGCAATCGAATGGCATCAGGCACAACAAGTGCAAATTGAACAGCAAAAAAATAAAATTGAACAGCAACAAAAATACATAAAAGAATATTTGGAAAGTGATCATTCTATGATGGATGCAAAAGATCTTGAACACTATTTGACTGCAACGGGAAAACCACTCTCATGGTTACTGGAAAATGCAAATAATTTAAGCTCACTCATTGCAGAACCGTTGGCAGCAGGACATACACTCGATGAAATTATGGATGTCGATCCACACCCCGTAAGTGATCTTGACTTACTTTGGAAACAAGTTACACGATGTTGGTGAAATAAAAAGAGGCAGCTACCCCTAGCTGCCTCTACTACTAAAATTTTAACCCTAACCGCGAGTGCGGTTCTTGACACTGCAAATATACAAATATTACATATAAATACAAACTATGTGTAAATTAATTGAAGCGTTAAGAAAACAAGGTGCCAGTTAATCGCGAAGCCCGGCACGTATCGAGACGTGTCGGGCTTCGAAGCCTTTTGATCCAAGTATGGAATCATAGGCTTGACCTAATATGGTTATTAATGAAAAAAAACTTAACAAATATAAAAAAATAACACACTAAAAAAAACGCAACTAAAACTAAATTTCAGGCATTGTCTCGACAATCGTCGACACAAAAAAACCTGAGTAGCGATAGACTACTCAGGCTCAACGAAATTTAGGGGATACGCCATTTTCTGACGTAGAATGGTGCCACTTGTATTAGGGGTTAGCACCATTAATGAAATACGCTGCAAATGTATAAAAAAAGATTATAAAAATTCAAATATTATTAGTAATTATGTAATTTTGGAAAGAATTTTCATTAAATCAATAATTATCAGGTATGCTTTATGCGTAAACAAATTTTTCATTGGTACAATATTGATGGTTCCAACCACGTAGAAAAATACGATCCAACTAATTCTGAAAATTCATGGATCAATGCTTATTTAATTTGTACCAAAAATAAAGGAATATCATTGAGATTAATTGATTTAAGAACTTTTGAAACTACTTGTTTTTTAAATGAAGCCTTGAATTTTTATCCTAACTTATATAAGTTACACACAAAAAATAAATTTTGCAAATAAATTATTAACGATGGAAAGAGTTAAAATCAAAAATGCCACAATAAATCCTAACGATGTAAAAGACCCCGACTTAAAAGAGTATATCAAGGAAAATACTCCATTAAACGCTACCTTCGCACCTCTTGGATATAATGATACAAAAAATCTTGAAGGATGGCACCTAATGATGTTTGCCATTGGTAAACTTTACATGACTGTATACGTCTACGATGACGAAGAGTCATACAATCATGATTTAGAATTTCTCAAAAAATTGTCTAAAAATTAATACTATGACACGAATAATCCTTATTAACTGCACACCTCGTGACACCGACCAAATTAAACACATTGATTTGAAAGAGTTTTTAAACTCTACAAATCAAATCTATGCTAAGTTTGAAGCAGAAGATCAAGTACATGATCAGCCGCAAGGATGGAGAATTGCCGCCTATAATGAAGACAGTACTTTGGAAGGTGATTATATGTACGATCATCGAGCCGACTATGAAAACGACGTTAAATATCTTCAGCTACTTGCCAAAGATTTAGACAAAGTTGTACTTGGTGACAAATATGAATTTGATTTCAAAAGCTTCACAAATTTTAAACTTCGCTCTTTGTTAGAAGACGGGGGACTAGTCAACGTGGTGTTCTATCCTGTCCTATACCAACATAAAATTCATTGCAAACATTGGGATGGCGTACATGTTGAAACATTTGATTTTCCAAGTCTGAGGGAATACGAGCATGATTTAACGTGTTTAAAAGTCATGTCCAACAATGAAAAAACAATAGCCCCGGAAAAAATTGTTCTGAAAAATGCCGAAGTCGTTAATCTTGAAAAAGTCAATCACATTGATCTGACTGATTACCTGAACGGGGTTGCACATCTCAATGGCACCTTTGTTGCTCACGGCAGAACGCATCCTGATTTAGATTACTGGCAACTGTATATTTTAAATCATGATGGTGAGCTTGTAGAAAACATTAACTATAGTTCTGAGCGTAGTTACAACAACGACCTTGCCTATTTGCGATCACTGAAACCACAAAACGAAAAAGATATGACGGATCAAGAAAAACTAATTACTGTACTTGAAAAATTGCAGACTGCATGGCAAGGAGTTGCCAGAACCATCGAAGAGGTTAATTTGCCAGAAGTATACAGTGAAAAATACCCATTTAGTGAAGATTTAACAGAGTTAATTCCTGAAATCAACACTTGGGTCAACGCTGTAAAATACGACAAAAAATCAGCTCCTGATGTGCCGAAAACCCACTGCTGTACCACTTCTATTGATCAAAGTGTTAACTTCTCTCAATTGTTAAAAATCGATTGGAAGAACATCACTGATATTGTCATCAACCCAAAAGTTGCTTTAGGTAAAAATGAGGAATGTTTATCTTGGGAAAATATTGATATCGCTGAGGATTTTCAACCTGCCAATCTGGAAGTAGATTTTATTTCTTGTTGGAGTGTAGAGATATTTAATGAAGAGGATCTTTGGCAGGTGATCGGTGACTTTAAAGACGAAGCGGAAGCCCGGGAATTTGAACAGTTCATTACTAAAAAATTACTGCCTCACATTAGAAAAACAGTCGAATTTGTGGTGAAATGTAAGATTGGGCAAAATTTAAACATTGACTCGTTACAAACCGATATTGAACGAGCTTTAAAAAATAGCAGTAACGTCTCTGCATTGGTTAAAGATTTAACAATTGAACAGAAGTCAAATGGAATTTAAAATAAAAGGCAATTGGGGCGTATTTGACAAACTGAAAAACGAAGAATTGCTGACCGATTTAAAAGCTTTTTCGCAGCATGCTTTTTTCTTTAACGACAAGTACGGCCCATTCACTTCAGAAAGCAATCCCCAGGAAAGGTACATCATTGAAGCTTTAGACGAAAATCAACGTTTCTTTAAGCTTTACACCTTTACCGATATTGATGAATATCATCACGATCTGATGGTCTTAAAAACCGTAAGTGGCCATTTCTGTGTAGATAAATGTTACAAAGCTTACGACATCCTCTTTTTCCCCATTCATCTTCCAGTATTGATGAATTTTCATGAAAAGGATGATCACGGTCAAACACTTCTCACAATTTCTGATCTGGACAATAAAGCGCTATTACAATTTAGAGTAACATATAATACTGAAATTTATCGATGTGTACATGTCGATGAAAGTTTAATCATTAATGAAATAGAATGACATTCGAAAAATTAAGAAAAGATTTACCTTACGCTTACAATGCGTTTAAGAATTGGATTGAAGAAAATGGTATTGATGGCGGTTCCACCACTATTGACAAGCAAGCTTCGGAAGACTTTTGTAAAGATTTAGAGCGTGAAAAAATATTTTGCCAATCCTTGGAAGAGGCAGATTTCGAGCTTCGCAAATTAAGAGTCAAGTTGCATCTTGAAAGCAATCATTTCGATCCGAAAGAATACACAAATATGGGACAATGGGAATCGATTGAGGCAAGTGTCCATACCATTGACATTGAGATCGACGATATGAAAGTACGTTTCCGACACATCTCATCTACTGAAAAAATACCAAAGCCTAGTTTCATTTGGGCATTCATTGAATAAAAAAAAGAGGGCTACCGTTGTAGCCCTCTTTTATTAAGATGTCAAATGCGTAATTAATAAATAATTTAACGGACGCAAAAATAATCTTTATTTTTAATTAAACAACAGTACATCTCCATCCTGTAAAAATAAAACAAATGAAAAAAATTATTAAAATAGAATCTGACCGCACCGATCTTCAAAACTTCCGTTTCATCGATGTGTTCTTTGAAGGATCAAAGATTGCTCAGGCTGCTGCCATCGTCGATATGGACACTTTTAAAGTTATTCCATTAGATTTTGCTTTAGCAACTAGAGACGAAGTACAAAAAGCCATAAAAGAAGTGACAGGTGGTAAAAAAACACGTTTCCCCAATGGTTATTATTCATGGCGGGAAACACATTTTGAAGTTGCGCAGTATATTACGATGGAAATTACTAAAGATAAACCAACCGGCATTGTCCACGAGCGGCATGAAGCCGGTGGCCATGGTGGTCTCTATGAATTGGCCGACGAATTAACTGACGAATTTGAAAATCTATACGTAGGCTTTGAATGGGATGGAAGGCAATTTATTGATGAAATAGATGAGTTTTGTAATACCAAGCTTTACAGACCAGATGAAAAGTATACCCCACTACAATAAAAAAAAGGGACAACCGTTCTGTCCCCTTAGCTAACTAAAATCTAATCTAAAAATAAATACTTATTTCATAAATAAAGTGTTTTTTAAAACAAAGGAGCACTATCGTACCCCTTTGTAAACCAAACCTAACCTTGAACTTTATGAACCAAATCATAATGAGTAGTTCGTACACAAATATATAAAAAAATTAATGATTGTGAAATGATAAGCGAAAAATTACAACTTAATTAGTAAAAAAAAAGCAGGCCATGACGGTGGCCTGCTAAGAAGTTGGATTTGCATGTGGTTGAGGAAACATTACAAAGTAGTTAATACTCCTTTTAATTGTCTCTCACATGCAACCTTGCATATGTTTCAACCGTTGTTGATGCGGTAAAATTATAAATTATTTGAATATATGAAAATATATAATCGAAAAAAATGTAATTAAATTATAATTAGTTTAATTTTATGGGATAATTCATCATTCTTATTACATTTAACACCTGTTAACTGTAATAATTAAATAAAATGATTGATAAATTTCTCTTAATTTCAAGTGTTTTAATACTTAATAGCCTAATTATTAATACGTATGGACAGAAATTAAAAAACTTTGAATTAGGGCGTCCTACTTCAGAAAATAATATTTCTATTTCAATGGGTGGTTTGCAAGGTGTTATTACATTGTCAAAAAAAAATAACAACCAAATTTACGGAATTACTTTTAAAGCTGATTTTACACAAGAAAATTCTATTAGTGAAGTGAGAAAAAAAATTGACATGTGTATAAGCGCTATCAAGAAAAACTATCGATTGAACGCAAAAATTCAACGCCCTTTTAGTAATCCTGGCTACAATTTTCTTTACACAAATTATAATGGCATAGAATATTTTATCAGTGCTTTATACAATCAAAAATACATTTCAGAACATAGATTTTTATTCATGATGACTGATAAAAATTTGGAAAAAGAGCACTGTAAAGAAGAAGCGGCACGAGCCAAAATCAAAAGAAAAAAGGCACTAAATGATTTTTGAAAATAAAAACACACCTTCCCATTTTATTAAAATAGTTTTACAAAGAATTAAGATTTTATTTTTATATAACTATTTGATTAATCAAAAAATAGGTAAATGAATCGCAAAAACAAAATTTTATACTTATTAATAAAAATACCCAATTATCCTTTCTTAGGTATTTTGGTCATTTATGTGATTTACAAATTAATTAAGGTAAATGGATTAAAAACGTTTATCGAAACTGATATGGATGACATAATGACGAAAGAAATTAAAGCTTTTATTAATAAGGTTTATCCACCATGGGCAATAGAATCTATTGCTTTCATATTTTACACATCAATTGTTTATTTAATTATATTACTCATATAATGAGAAACATATTGAATTGATTTAAAAAACACTTTGTAACAACCAATTAAAGGGCTGCGAATCTTCGGATCGCGGCCCTTTTTATTTTGTAAAAATAAATCACCTAATACATCTTCGCATGATTCAAATTGACTCCTTTTTCGCCGGTGCCGGTTTATTTGACCTCGGATTCCTAATGGCCGGCCATCAAATTAAAAACTCCTTCGAGATCGATCCGGTAGCTTGCCAGACTCAACGCATGAATTACGGACATAACATATCCGAAACTGATATTACACAAAAGTTGGTACTCGATCATACTGATTCAAATGTATTACTCGGCACCTACCCTTGCACTAAATATTCTAACATCGCCAATATTCACGGCACACGCACAGGTGATGAGCTTTTCCTGCATTTCTTCCGAAACATTGCAATCCGAAGACCTGATGTCTTTATTGTGGAAAATGTGCCAGGCATGAAGAAATTCCCGATCGTAATGGAAGCCATGACAAAAATACCAGACTATACTCATGTATTTTGTCCAGTGAATGCAAACACTTGGTTACCGCAAGAAAGAAAACGATTAATTATTCTTGGTACGCGCCGTTATTTTAATTGGAACGCACCAAAAATAAAAGGATCTCCAGTCAAATTAAGAGATGTGATAGACCCAGATGCTGAAATTGAAATTACCAAGTCAATGCATTCCCGGATGAGTGGTGTTTATCGTGATCAGCCAATCATTAGTGATCCGGCCAAAGATGACATTGCTCCTACGTGTGTCGCTCATTACGCAAAAGATCGCAGTACTCGCTTGGTAGTGGATAAACGTTCACCCCTTGGCGTTCGGCCATATACTCCACGTGAATATGCCAGACTTCAAGGTGTACCGGATTTTTACCGCATTGCCGGAACGAAAAATCAGCAATACACTCAAATTGGGAATGGAGTACCGGTGCCTTTAGGGGAATGGATTGGAAATGAATTGAAACGTTATTTTTATAAATCTGCATAATATGGAAATAAAAGTAGGCAAAGTTTTTTACAGCGCCAGTCTGTATCTGGATACTGAGATTGGTGAAAAATCCACAATTGAATTTGATGAGTGGCACGTTACAAAAATTGATAAACGTGGAATTTTCCTGAAGAGGAAAGATAACTTAACCTGGGGCAAGTTGTCATCAAAAAATGGTGATTTTGGTTGGAAAACTAATCTTAGCTCGTGGGTAAAACAATATTACACTAAACGTCTATCGCCCGGAAGATTTGAAGAAGAGTTGAAAATTTATAAGTTTTATACCACGAAAGCAGCTGCCTATCGATCACTGATGCCAGAATTGAAGAAAGCCAAACGTGATGTATTACGCTTGTATACGCAAGTAGAAAACAAAATCAAAACATTTCAAAAAAAACAAAACAGCAGGAAGAAAGAATAAAGGGAACCCGTCATTCAGATTCCCTTTATTTTCTAAGCAAAAGATTACTATTTTGAAAATATTCAAACAAAACATGTTCGGTGTTAAAAGGCTACCTTACTTTTGCTAATTAAAATAGGGGGACAAATTTATGTGCCCCCCGTTTAATCGGCTTAACACCAATTAAGCAACAACGTGACTATTTTCAAAGTCACATTAAAGTTGCCATCACTTCACATTAAATAATAGAGCAACAAAACTAATAAAATTATTGAATCATGGAATACTTTCGCACAAATGAAGCAAATAAAAACACAGTAAAATTAAAAGGTGTAGGTATGGTCTATGGTACCTTAGTAAATGATTTAAAAGTTGGTGATACCATTATCTCCGACTACGAAGAAGTAAGCATTGTCGAAAAAATTATTAATAAAAGTCCCAGTTACCTCTATGTTATTGTAACTATTAATGGTAAAAAAGTTAACAAAAAACTGTTAAGAAAACGTATCATTGGACGCCCCTACCATGAATTACCTAAAATTATTAGAGAACGCGAAGATTACCCAAAAATATTTGTTAACTATGAACAATTCTATGACTGTTTTCGCGTCTTCTCTGAATTAAAAGAACATCTAAAGCTCAAGTACTACAAGTACACTTTTCTTAAATTATTCAAAAAATACCAGGGACTGGAATTGAATCATCAAGATGAGGCCATAGCATTTTTGAAGAAAAATCGATCCAAACTTTTGAAGACATAAAAAAGTGGTGTAAGCAATCCAAGAAACTTACACCACTTTTCGTCAAATTGGACAACACTATTCAACTATACCTATACCCAATTCAAAAGTAATTTAAATTATTATATTTGCAAACTTTTTAAAAAAAAGCTGTAGGCATGGGATTCCTACAGCTTTGGGAAACTCGCATGTAATAAATGCGAAACTCATGGTAACAGTGGCGAAATAAACCAAAATAATTTAAATGTCCAAAAAATATATTATTAAAAACCAAAATTAAACCATTAAATGATGAACAAATATCCTGATTCTCCTGATGCATGGAACGAACCTAAAAATACAGTTTTTCGTGAATTTAACTTACATTCGACTGCTGACATCGAAATTTTACAAGAATTAGTAGAAGAAAATATCTTAAATCGTGGCAATTCTGCTTATTGTCGCGCCCGATTACTTGGTATTCTGAGCAGTATGTACAATGAAGCTAATCATCGCTTTTTTGCAAAAAATCATCATCCTAAGACTTGGTGGATTCGTTATCAGTCTGGCCGTTTAAAACGTACTTTACATCGCTTGCTTAAAACTAAATTTTTCAAGCATGAAGTGTTTTTGTGTGAAATGAGTCGGGATGTTGTAAAAGCGACAAAAAAATGAAAAATTCAACTAATACAATTTTCATTGACCGTAATGGCGGCATTATTTATAGCGAGTTTATGCTTACTTCACTTGTAATTTGTATATACATTGTAAAGTTATTCGCTATAAATTGGGCATGGGGCGTAGTTCTATTCTTACCACTTGTATATGCTATGTACTGGCTATTCTTTTACGTGTGGATCTGGCGCTTCCTTTTTTCTACACTGTGCAGCTTTGTGTGGGGATGGTTGGCAGGTATGTTTGTCCACATTTTAAGTCGAGACAATCAAAGCATGTGGATCATAGGCATAGCGGCCTTTTTATTTATGTTGTGGATTCATAAAGACGAATATGATTTTGAATCCAGTGCTACCATCAATATTTTTGATTACTTAGGTGATCGATAAAATTAATGGCATTGTCATTTTATAGATGTTAATCAATGAATTTTAATCATTCGTCAATTTTCTTTTCAGATGAATGTTATTTGACTTACTTTAGTTTCGTCTTTCAAGATTACAATTTATGTGTTTGACTAATGAATGCGGGAATCGTCAGAGTACTTAATGTACTCACTAATTTTAAAATAGCAGCCTTCGAATTGGCTGCTATTTTATTTTTACCACAAAAAAGGGACCACTTTTGGCCCCTTTGTCCCAGTACCTAATAAAGTTTATAAAAATTAAGCACTTTGAAAAATCAATGATGCAGAGGTTAAGATTCAGCAACAAACTATTAAGTAGAAATTCTAAAAAAAAATTAACATTCAACCTCCAACACCAAAAATTGCATATTATATGAACGCTGCAAAACTATACATTTTTTTTGTAATTATATAATTTTTCTTGCAATTTTCTAATTGATACAAAGGATCAGCACATTCCTTAATGTGAATTATCTTTCTCTCTTTCTTACCCCATCAACCTGTAATTCTTAATTACTACAAATATTTTTTCAGAAACATAAACAGAAACGAAATGCAAAAATTAAAAATCACCGCTGCTATTGCCAGCATCTTTTCAGTGCTGTTTTCACTCAGCATCATTTATCAATTATCAATCATCTTTGAGCAGGTAGCTTTATTGGCCGGATTAAGCGTATTTCTGGTATTTGCTTTAGTCACCAATGAAAGATACAAAGTGAGAAATTTATCAAAGAAATTCGACAAAGAAAAATACTCCATAGGCACTCTCTGGTTCACCCTTGGGTTTAGCCTTACCATGTCTTTGCTTGGAACATACTTTTGGACTAACAAAACCAATCAGCAAGAAATGGCAGATTCAAAAACGAAAGCAAACCAGGAAATGAGCATTGAAGCAAAATACAAATCAATGATTGATAGTGTTTCAAATCTTGATATTAACCGGGAATCAATTGCTCAAAAAACCAATGACATTAAATTTTGGAGAAACAGATCCTGTGCCAATAATGATCAACGTCAAATGGCACGAGAAAATATTATCAAACTCGAAAACGAGTTAAAACAGATCAGGGATGATCGTAAAATACAAATACAAGCTAAAATAATAGATATACAAGGCTTAAAAAATAAAGAATTAGCTGTTATCAATGTTGATTCTGAAAATAACGCTAAGATGCGTAATTTAAACAACATCATATTCTGGATCTTCTTTTGCCTGGTTGCGATCACTGAGGGTATGATCGTATACATACAATACGACATTGCTAACTTTTACACGGATGATCAAAAACTAAAATTAAAAATCCTACGTGACCTGTTGGCCAAAAATCACGATCACATAACAACTAACTTGATTAAATATCATAGGTGTATCCAATATATGCAAGACGAGGATGCACAATTTGAATTTGCAGAACCGTTTTTGTTCCTGCTTGGCGATCTTGGCATAATCGAAAATCCTCAGAAGTACAATAGTGAGCGAAATAAATCATCAAAAAGCAAAAAAGGGAAATTTATAGATAGGGATAATGCTTACCAAACTTTGATTAAATATTTTACTGACACCAATAGTAGTTTATAAAAACAAAGGGGTTATCTACTACAGTTAACCCCTTCCATACATTAAGCCAGGCAGCTTACGTTGTTAGCACCACAAAGATACCCATTTATTGTAGGAAATTGTACTATTTTTCATTTTTATGACAGAGCTTCATGTGTATATGTATTTTTTGTTTATCTTCAATCATTAAACTATTTGATAACATTCAAAATTTTTAAATATGCAATCATTATTGGGTTTACGTGTTCACACTGTCATCAACAACTCATCAAAGTATACCCCTAATATTGGAAAAGCCATTTTAGATATTGTAGATCGTTGCACTAAAGCCCAAATTCGAGTTGAAGCAACTAATACCAGCGTCCCACCTAAAAGATATGACGAAACACAAATTACAATAAAAGATCAAAACACTGAAATATTTAAAGGTTCGATAGCTGATTTAATACGAAAATTAAATACTTAATTGAATAATCTAATCTTCATTACATTATTAGATTTTATTTTATTATTTAAAAGTGTTTCGCGACTGTCGGTTTTATATAAAAATGCAATTTTTTTGTTTTTTTTCTTTTACAGTTACCTCTTTAAATATAATTTGTGTCACTTGTTAACACGTGATTTATTTATCAAACAATTGTTAAACCGCATTAATCTATGCCATGTCACAAGAAGAAAATTTAAAAGATCCATTTGAAACAATAAGACAACCGATCAGTCTTAAAAGATATCAGCTAGAAAGATATCAAAAATTTGCAGCTGAGTTAGGTTCTAATCTCAGTAAAATGATTAAGATTCTTTTCGAAGAAGACATAAGAGAACATGAACGCAGCAAAACACCTAAAGAAGCACGTGAACGAGATGAAAGAATCCGGGTACGCACCGAATTTTTCGAAAACGGTCAAGAAAATGTAAGGATTAAATTACAAGATAAATCAAAATAAATCAACATTACGTACAACCCCGGCATTGAAGTCGGGGTTTTGTTTAAAAAATATCACTCAATACTGGAAATATTAAATGCTTTTACTTAAATTGCTTTTTCACACTGCTATTTGAGTATCATGAACGAAAAAACACTAAAACAATTTTTTCAAGATGAAGTGCGATATCATACGCAACATTACGTTGATGCTGTGAGTAATCAATTTGTTCCTGTTTGGTTGGCTGATGAATTTGTAGAACAGCAAAAAATGTTCATAAGCGAAGTTAGTGAAACAGAATTGGAAGAAATATACCAGGCTGCCGAAAAATGGTTTAAAACTTGGAAATTTAGGAAACGATACAAAAATGGGCAATCGTGACTAGTACCGAATTCGCTAAAAGGAAATGGCAACATAGTGAATTAATTGTTTTTACTCATCCAAGGTTTAACAATGTAACCGTGGAGTGTATGCTAATCGCAGTTGATTTTGATCAGGAGCTTTTAAAACTTGAACCCATGGATAAAAGCATCTATGAAGAAATTCCATTTTGGAGCAGAATTGAATACTGCGAATGTCCAAGACCTAAATTAAAAATTGTCAAATCAAATAAAGATAAATGACATGAAAGTTTTATTTCTTGATATCGATGGTGTTTTAAATTCCTGGGATAATTTACATTCCCGTAGTGTGATTTGGTCAAATGATAATGAAAAAAAAAGCCGTGACAAGTATGGTGCGCTTTTTGATGAGAGGTGTGTCCGATGGTTGGAATATATTGTCAATAAGACGAACTGTAAAATCGTCATCTCTTCTAGTTGGCGTAAAAATGGGTTAAAAACCATGCAAAAAATGTGGAAAGACCGGAAGCTTCCCGGCGAAGTAATAGGCATAACACCACTGGTTGCAAATGAAAAATTAGTACAGCAATATGCCCAGCCTTCCATGCGCGGTTATCAAATTCAAGAATGGCTTGATGACAATGAGGTAGACAAATACTGCATTGTAGATGATTTGACAGATATTTTGTCACATCAGATTCACATCCGTCCGGATGGTAAAATTGGTTTAAATGATCAGGTAGCAAGCAAAATAATACGTATTCTCAATGGGCGCTAGTTTATATCTCTACTCGAAAAATAAGATTATTGAAAATTATGGACCGGTTGATGATTTCTTTACCGAGCGAGGATTTTACACCAAAAATCCAAAAGATCCATATCACAATAAAATTTCGGCTTATTTAGGAAAAGGGAAATGTATTGATGATGACATAGCTGGTTATGATTTATGCGCGGAAATAAATGGTAATACCTATTATACCTGGCACGGTGAATGTTTTGATAAAAAAAAGAAAAGTTTTCCCATTAAGTTGATTGAGTCAACATTAGCCAAAATACATAAGGTTATCGAAAAATACGGGTTGTTAGATGAAAATTGGGAACAACTCTATCATTCTTATGGCGCAGAACATCCGCTTTTTAAACATCTTGAAGGAGACCACTGTTTGCCTTATTTAAAAAATTTATTGTATTGCATTATTTGGGTTTGGCATTGCGATCCTGACGATAAAATCTATTTTGTAGAGATATGAAGCCAATTTGTGATTACCAGGGCAATGAAATTAAGGAAGGCATGACTCTCGTTCAGATAAGAACCAAAATGCCTTTCTCACATATTATACAGTATAAAATAACACCCAAAGGGACAAAAGAGAATGTTATTGATGTGAAACAGGATGTTTGGACGCTTGGTCAGGAATACCGTGTTTTTAAGGATGAAAATGGCATTCTGAGATATGAGATGATAATTAATTCACCAGACCCCAAAGGATCTGGTGTGTTTCATTTCTTTTTAGAAAACCTATATCATTTTGCTGATAGCAATTATATAATCGCCATCAAGGGAATATCTGATCAAAGACCCGAAAAATAACTATAAGTCATAAATTTTACTTCTACTCATAAATTTTTGATATGCTTCTTCTCCAAAAGCATCTTCATTCATTTTTTCGTGTGCTGTTTTTTCTGTCTGCAGCTCGACATCGTGCTTCATTGCCATCGGCACCATATGTGAATAAAACTGCTTGAATTTGATTTGAAAAGGAGCACTTAACCCTTCAAATTTGCGACTTGAAAGCATTAGATAGAAATCATACTCCCACTCTGGCGGCACATTAAAATAATACTTCCCAAACGTATCGTCGCAAAAAGTCTTACCTTGAATGTTCCCATTCCATCCATCAACAAACTTTTCAAAATGTCGATGATTCATATAAACAGTTTCATCATACTTACTCTTCTTCCCGTGATATTTTTTGCCTACACGGGCCAATACTACTAAGAATATCTTACCCTCCCCTTTTTCAATCCACGCGTTTCTGAATCGTGGTAACTCTTCTTTATGCACACCAAACAGAGCTGCTAAAATATAGTGCGCTGTGACGCCCGGTGTATACATCATCTTATAGGCATCAACCTTTCGTGCATCTACTATTCTTACTTGTGCATCCTTCATGTCATGTTAATTTTGTGTGTAATCATTATTTTTTAATTTGAGACTATTCAAAAATTCATCAATCGGGATAACACGCTTTTTCTGTTCTTCTTCACTCAGACTCAAGAATTCATTTTTTACATTTTCCATTCTATCTCTTTGTTCCTGTATTTCATCTTCGTTAAAGCTGATAAAAGTCATTTCCGACAGACAGTATGCTGCAATTTCGAATTTGTAGAAACTTTTTAGTGTATCTTCAGCAATCCGCATTCCAAGCCATTCATCCCATGGCATAAATTCTAATGCGTAACCCATAAAAGAAAGTTGCAAAGTCTCTTGATCCTCTATCTTCCTACCATCAACTTCCACAAAAGTCTCTTCCCCGTCCTCATGAGCTGTCAAAGTAATCACCATGTTCGAATCCACCGGTGTCAATCCTTTTAATGACTCAAAAACCTGCCGGTAATCCTCCATACAATGCTCTTCATCTGGATAATTATCTAACAATACTGCTTCAACACTTATCCATTCTGCACTTTTGATAATTTCATGGAATTTCATTGCGTTAAATTTTTAAATTCCTAATCGTTACGGTGTCTAATGCTTCCAGAACGGATTGTAGCATTTCTTTAATTTCTACAATATCATCACCACGATAAGAACAATAGAAGCCCATTTCCCTTGTTCCACCCACCGAGGCACGTAAACACATTGTATCAGGTTCACCTTTTACAATTTTTACGGTAATTCCATTGAGCAATTCAACTACAGTTCCTTGTATCATTTCTTCATTGATTTGATTTATTGCTAAATTATATAATTTTTGTTTTTTTCTAACTTTTTTGTTGTATTTTTTTATATTTTTTTAAAGGTTGTGCAATAGTTAGTCCCATTTGTTGCCATATGGTCAAAAAAAAAGAAGCACAATCGTGCTTCTCCTTTTACTGCTAAAATGATTATCTTCTTATACCTTTGCGATTTCTTAGTTTAAGGCATTATATAAGCTCGTCATTATTTCCACAATGCTTGTTTGATCGGCCAGCCATTTATGAGTTTGTCTGGCTTGCAAATCTGCCCATTTTTTTTCATACAGGCCATGATCATCCCTCCTGTTTTCAATAATCCAATCCACATTATTTTTTATCAGTTTTAGATATTGATCTTCTTTATCGATGTTATACAATTGAAAATAACCTCTCAAAAAAATTGACACAAACCAATTGTTGTCCGCATCGATAATCGTAGCAGCATCTTCACCAGTATTGATTTTTGTAGTAAACTTATCCATTGCTGCCTTTGCTGTTCTCCTGGCATCGTTTAAATAAGACTCTTCCTTCGTTATTTCATACAACAATACTCCCGCTTGTATCATTTGCCCAGAATTGTAACAATACTTCCTTTCATCAATTTTCCCTTTCAAATCAATATTGTCCCAATACAAGTAATCTGTGTCTTGCAAGGTGATTTTAGTCCAATTATATAACTCCTTTGCAAAAATTAAAAAAGCTCGATTTTTCGTCGCCTCATATAATTTGCAACACAAAACAGTTGCCGGGGCATTACTACATGTATTTTTTGTCTTCTTTTTCTCCTGGCACCAATAGATCCCACCACTGATTCTTGAATCATATCCACTTCTAATAAAATCCCATAGCACTAACGACTGAGTAAGGTATTTTTGTTCTTTAGTCATTAGGAACATCTCACAAAAATCTATCGCTAACCATATGTTATCATCATAAAAGCTGTCTGAATGCCCTGCATCATTTAAATAAGAAGCATAACTCTTATTGGTGTAATATTGACTTAATGTATGCGTTATTAACTCATCTATTTTCCCTTTTAGATCACCACCAGGTTCTGAGCGATACAAAGCAACATATGCTGATAAAACACCTGAAGTCGGCCATAAATAAGCAACTTTTTCATTACGCTTCATATCTTCACCCGACAAATATGTGACATTTAAATCCTCCTTGTACGGGTATGTTTCATTAAACAATTTCCTTTCATCACGATAGTAATACTGATCGATACCATCACACAATTCTTTCCCTATTTGTTGGTAATCCAGACTATTTTCATTGTTACAACTTGCAAATATAACAGTGATTAAAAAAACGTAGAATGTTATTTTTTTCATTTTCATATTAAAATAAAAGGGCGTCCATCACAGACGCCCTACATTAGTAATTAACTAAGAACAGATGGTATTTATTCTTTAATTAACTGGTTGTATATTTTTTCCCCAAAATGTTAATTCAGTATACTGTACACCATCATTATTCACAGCTTTCAATGTTTTGACTCTGATGTATCTAACATCTTCATTTGTGTCAATATTAAATTCGACACTTGGTTTATTGCCTCCGTCAATATCTCCATGATATAATAATTTCCAACCTTTAGCAATAAACTCTTCCTCTGTTTTATTCGGCGTTTCAGCATTGGTAATATCCACAATACCCCAAATCTGCACTTCAGTTGGATTGTTACCGTTGTAATTATTTGGATCACGCAAATCCATCTTACACTTACGCAATTTCGTGTTAACACCTAAATCAATTGTAAAGTGAGATGGCAATGAATTCCCTCCTGAATGGTAACCGTACTGATCACTATTCTTCCAGGTTCCATCACCATCAAATAGGTATTCCGTAGGTCGAGCACCATATTCTTCACCTTTATTATCACTTGGCATATGAGCCATTGAGAATTTAGTTTTGTCTAGTTCTACCGGTGGAAGATCAGGCAATATTGTCTCAAGCTCCTGGAGTTTTAAAGTTTCGAAACCATTTTTACCACTTGTGCAATAAGAAACGTATTTCAATTTACTCAGTGGTTTCCAATTTACCAATTCAGTTTTTGAATCGGCTGGAAGAACTACAACGTTTACAACTTTATCCTCAGTGTTTGTATAACTCACCTCTGTGCGCACGACAAATTCAGATTCTGCTTTATCTGCCCAATACGCGTATAATACACCTTCTTCAAAATTAACATTTGTTAATCGACGTGTCTTTTGGCTGTTTTTAAAAATATCACCAACAGCTTTACCTACACATTTTTGTTTAATTGACTCATTCCCATTTTCATCCTTTGTATAAACCGTAAACTCATATTTACGCTCTTCAAGATTATCAATTGTCATTGTAAAAAGATCATTGGCAACTTTTTTGATTGGAAAAATTCGTTGCTGATCATCCCATTCTACTATACATTGATTTGATTTCCCTAAATAATCCACGCGACCAGTTATCAAGATTTTTTTATATCCGGTGCTGGTATGCAGCTGTCTTAACTTTCCTGCATATACTTTTTCCCCTTGCAAATATTCTTCATGAACTGACTCCATGTCGTCACATGAACTGACAACCATTCCAAGCAACAGCACAAAGGTTAAAACATGTCTTAATTTATTTTGCATAATTCTATATTTTAACATGTTACTATCTAATTAAATATCAGAATTTAAGATCTCACCCCAGAATGACAACTCACCAATAACACTTACATTTTGTCCACCCCAGTTCTCTAAAATTTCGAATCTGATGTAACGTATTTCCTGCAAGTTATCAGGCTTAAATTCGAAGTCTTCCCCTTTAATCTGATATTCTTCATCCTCAACTGTGGTCATCCCAACAGGTAAGCCAGACGGCTTGAAACTGTTAAATTCGCTCAGGAATGTCCATCCAGCATTTGGATCGTCAGCATTATAAGGAGGTAAAGTATTTACATCTTTGGTTCCATAAACTTTAAAACGCTTAGGATTACCATGCTTATACAATTCTCCACCGGTCCTTTGAAATAATTTAAAACGACTTAATTTAACAAAGGCTCCCAGATCAATAGTTAAATGGTGTGGTAAACTAGTCGAAAAATCTGTATGACCGCAATTCCATTGTGAGTTAACTTCATCATCCCACATTTGTTCCGCAGCAAAAGTTGCTTGTGCGCCAAAATCTTTATCACCTTGAATTCTAAATATTGAGAACTTTCCTTTGTCGAGTGGATCATCAGGGATTGGTGTCACGTTGAAAAGTGTCGTATCTGATTTATTTCCCCATCTATCTTCTATGTAAACGCCAAATTTTGTTTCAACATTACGATATCCTCTAAAACTGTAATCTCCTGCTTTCTGTGTGGTATAAAATGACTCTTTAAACAACATTTTATTTAGATCCGCATCATACGCCAAAAGGTTTAAAGCCACAGTTGCTTCAACATCATTTTTGTATGAAACTTTTATTCCACCATAATCAGCTACACCTTTTAATGTTGGTGCGACTAACTTAATTGGAGGTGTCGTTGGAGTAATCACAGTTGTTGCCGCCTCCGAAACGTTCTCTCCCCGATCTACAGCATAAACAGAAACATCATAATTGCCTTCCGCGCCAATGCCCTCAATGACTAAACTATCAATTACCGCACTCGTTTTATACTCTCTTTGTCGACCGGTGTGATCATTAAAAACTGCTTTAACGTATAATAAATCAACATCATTTGGCGTTGTATAGTGAAGGATAGCACCGCCAGGTTTATTATCTACGTTATCTATCATCACTTTTCCAGGAGCTTTCCCATCACTACCATATACCTTATGGATATCCTCCTTACAACTATACATAAAAGCTATAAGACAGGATAAAACGATAATCAAACTTTTTATTTTTTGTCTCATCATTTTACTTTTTAATATTACCACCCTGGGTTTTGTACTAATTTAGGATTACGTAGCATTTCATAATTACTGATCGGCCACAAATAATCTCTATTCATCACATCTCTAAAGAAAATGTTTTTTACTTGATAAAACCCACTAACATCACCTGCTGCGATATTCCAACCTTTAATAGGTCTGTTAAAATACTCATCAGCCAATTTCCAACGACGCAGATCCCAGTAACGATTACCTTCAAAAGCCAATTCAATCATGCGTTCCTGATGAATAATTTCACGCATCCCTTCCTTGTTCGTTGGCTTGCTTGGCTCAGTACTATGATTTGCCCAGGTATTCACAAGATCTGTTCCGTTATCGAGTCCTGCTTTATGACGTACCATTTGGATATATTTATACACTTCTGCATCTGGCTGCTCTTTGATTTCATTCAGCGCTTCAGCATACATCAAATATAAGTCACTTAGACGAATAATAGGGAAACTATAAGGTTCTATTGATTGAGTGTTTCTTGTTATTACATTTTGATAATTCACTAATTTCTTAGTAAAATATCCGGTGATTGAATAAAGTTCGAAACCAGACTTACCTGACATAGCTCCCGCTTTTGCATTTAGATGTGGAATGTTTTCAATGTCTTTTGTTTCTAAAGAGAACCATTTACCTCCATCAAATCCCAAATAAGCATAAAAACGTGGTTCACGATAAGTATGCATTTTAGCTGTATAGTATTCTGGCTGTAAAGAATACTTATGATCTTCCTTTAATTGTTCTTTAATTTTTACAACTTCATACCTGTCATCGTAATTCCAATTTTTATCTTCCTTTATTGGCACACCATTCACACTGTAAAAATCTTCAACCACATTCAATGTCGGCGCGTGTGATTTTTTTGTTTCTTGAAATTTATCTGCATGATCACCGGCAAATCTTGGTTGACACCAACACTGCAAATCATGAACACCAGTATTTCCCAGACCCCAAATTAATTCTGAGTTAAAACGCTCTGTTATTGTTGTTCTTAATGTTAACTCTTTTCTTAATTCAGCTGGTACAGCACCAATAGGTAATAAATCGATAAAATTGTACAACTGATGACTATTTTCCTCAGCTGTTTTTATCGCATCAAAACATGCATCTTTAGCAAGCACCCATTTTTTCGCATCATATGTCTGATTGAAAAAATTTTCACCTTCTTTGTTTACGAAAGAAGCATAATCAGTATTGCCATTAAATAAAGGACTAGCAGCAAGCATTAAAACTTTTGCTTTTATTGCTTTTGCAGCTGTTAAAGTTAAACGCCCTGATTCAGTTTTGATGTAATTAATTTTAGGTGGCAGTGCATTACTTTCTATCGCATCTGTCAACAAACTGACTGCATACTCAACTACTTTATCAACAGGTTCACGCACCACATGTGTCACTTCCGATTTAGCATCTACTGGTATATTTTTATCAATTATAGGTAATGGCCCATACATTCTTAAAAGCCAGAAATAGAAATACGCCTTTAAAGTTTTTACTTCTGCAATCCATCTTCTTTGCTCTTGAGCACTCAACCCAGGAATATCATGAAGCTTTTCCAGGAATATATTACAATCACGAATCGCCACAAACATATTGAAACCACCATTGCCTCCAGACCAATAGTCGCAATAAGGTCGCATTATATTTTGCAAACCTTTAGCCAGGCGCAAACTTGTTTGATTATTCATGTAATAATCTTTTTCTCCATAATACCAAATTTCATCCCCGGCAACCAAAGCGAAATTTTGTTGTGGATTAGCCATATCAGGCACATAACTATAACAAGTAGCTAGAAATTTCTCTGCACTATTCCTGTTATCAAATACCATGTCAACTGTGGCCAGGTTATCTGGTGTAATATCCAAATAATCATCGCAGCCAAATAAAACTACAGCAAATATTATTAAATACTTTCTCATCTCTTACTGTTTAAAAATTAACATTTAAACCTACGTTGAAGACTTTTTGAATTGGATATCCTAACCCATTACCTCCCATTTCTACATCCCACAATTTAAATTTGCTAAAACACAAGAGATTAGTTCCACTAACGTAAAAACGCATTGAAGAAACTTTTGCTTTCTTTAGCAAATTACTTTCTTTCAACGTATAACCTAGTTCAACAGATTTTAATCGCAAGAAAGCACCATCTCTCAAAAACCAAGTACTTCGTTGATTGTTGTTCTCATTTACATCAGCAGATAAACGTGGCCAAGCAGCATAGATATCACGATTATCTTCTGACCAGTGGTTGTCGGCCCATTCTTGCAGTAAAGCATTGTTACCTCTTTTATTGTTCCATTCACTGTCTTGACTATTATCATTAATATCAATAAATGGAGCTGTCTTGTAAGGGTCTATGAAAAATGATGATTGAGCCGATCCTTGGAAGAAAGCGGAAAAATCAAATTTCTTGTACCCCGTTGAAATACCAAAACCATACATTATTTTTGGTACAGTTGGATGTCCTATCGGTACATAATCGTTATCATCAATGATTCCATCTTTATTGATATCTTTATACTTAATATCACCTCCCATATAAGGACCAAATGTTTGCGTTGGAGAATTAGCTATGTCTGCTTCATCAACAAACAAACGTTCTGCAATTAATCCAAATTCTTGCTTTGTATTTTGTCCAACGTGAGATTTCCAGGGAAGACCGGCACCTACATAATCCAATTCTTCATATACTTTGTATTCATTTGTACTGTAAGTAAAATTAGCTCGTGCAGACAACCAGAAATCTTGATTAAACGAGTGATTTGCATCAATTGAAAATTCAAAACCATGCGAATCAACTTCACCTAAATTTGCTCTTAAAGTGCTCTGTATTCCCATTGTTGATGGTATCTCAGAACGATTCATTAAGACATTTTCGCGATGTTGGCTAAAATAATCTGCTTGAATTTGAATTTTATCGAATAAATCTATCTCAACGCCAATATCTAACATTCGAGCAGTTTCCCAGGTAATTTGATCATTACTATATCTTCCAATACTAATACCAGATATATATTTGTTATAATCCTGTCCAAAAGAAATACTATTGTATTTATTATCCATATCTACATTCGAAATATAGAAAAAACGATCATTTTCATCTCCAATAGCATCACTTCCAACCAGACCATAAGTTCCTTTGAATTTTAATTTAGTTATCACATTCGATAATGGCATAAAAAATTCTTCGTTAGACATCATCCAACCTAAACCAAATGATGGGAAAAATCCATAACGATTGTTTGCTGCAAATCTTTCTGATCCATTGTATCCGAAGTTGAATTCAGTAAAGTACTTACTATTATATGCATAAGTAAAACGACCAGATACACCATGATTACGATAAGCTAAAGATTTCTCTAAGCTTCCTGCATTACCCAATTTCTTTTCTCTAATCGTATTAACTAATAGACCTGTGACAGTGTGAACATCATTGAATGTACGATTATAATTAAAAGCTGTCTCCATGTAATGAGTTGTGCTGATAATTTTAGCTCCTTCATTGTATTCAAGATAATCAGAACCAGTCTTAGGATTTAATTCTTTTAACACATAAGTATCATTCCCCCTGTCATAACTTCCAACTCGATAATAAAATGGATTGTAAGCACGCCTTACGTTATAAAACGACTCACGTGTTGTATTACCCATTATGCGCACATTTAATCCTTTTGTTATTGCACTCAAATCTTGTTTTAACTCAACAGAGGCAATGATCATACTGCGACTTTCATCCTTATATCCTCTTACCATGTCAGCATAAGGATTTAAATAATCACCTTCTTTACCGGCATTACCAAATAAGATATGTTTTGAATTTGCATATTCTGCATTTGGGATAAAGTACTTAGGAAAAAGAACCGGATTAGTCTGTAGAGCTTTTCTAAATAAAGTTTCTCCACTATCCATCGGTCCATTATAGTCATCGAAATTACCATTGAACTTAACGGCTACTTCAGTAGTTGGCGTTAAGTCAATATTGATGTTAGATCGAAGTGATATATGATTATACTTCACATTATTATTGAAGTTGTTCCTATTATCTACTTTTAAAATTCCACGATCTGTATTTACTGTACTTGCTAAATAATAACGCGCAACTTTACCACCACCATTAACATTGAAGTTAAAACGATCGTTTAATGTGTGAGATTTAAACATCTCATCAAACCAATCAACTGCAGGATAAACCATTTCATTACGATTCGCTTGTTGTGTCATCTTGATCTTGTCATACGAATAAGCAGGTCCATCCAATGAATTACGTGTCATGATTGCTTCATTGTGCATTTTCATATATGTAACAGGATCAGCTAAATCCAGTGTTTTAGTTGGTGCTGAGTATGATTTTTCATACCTAACACTAATTTTTGCTGCACCTTCTGTCCCTTCTTTTGTAGTTACCAAGATAACACCATTCGCTCCACGTGCTCCATATAATGCTGTTGCTGTAGCATCCTTCATAATACTAAATGCTGCAATATCATCTGGCTGCAATCGTGCTAAATCTGTTGTTGTTAATTCTATACCATCAATTAAAATCAATGGTTCTTTTTTATAACCAAAAGTTGTTACACCACGAACGAAGAATTCAGCATTATCCGCACCAGGTTCTCCACTTCGTTGATAAGAAATAATACCCGACATACGACCTGCTAAAGCGGTTGTCAAGTTACTTGAAGGCACTTTTAGTTCTGCGGGTTTAATAGTTGTTACAGAACCGATCACACTTTCTTTCTTTTGTTTCGCAAATGCTACTACAGTTACATCTTCTAATTCACTGATTGAGCTTTTCAAAATAAAATTGAGATTACTTTGCCCATTAACTGGCAAATCCAGCGTGACCATCCCAATAAAAGAACATTGCAAGATGTCATCTTTGCTACATGTAAGATCGTAATTTCCATCAAAATCAGTAATCACACCTTTTGTTGTACCTTTAATTACGACAGTAGCACCAGGAAGAGGCTCATTGGACTCATCCAGGACTTTACCTGTTACCTTAAAATCTTGCGACAAGGCAACTGACATTGTGGTGATCCCTAATATCAAAAACATCAGCAAACGCTTAACGCTTTTAAGATCAAACCACTTCATTAATTTTTGTTTCATTTACACTTTTTTTTTAGATTATATAACATAAAACTAAACGAATTATAGTATGCTTAGTTATTTACTTTCCCCCAATTATAATTCGGTTTTGGCCCCATTTCAAAAACTAGCTTTCCACCTTTAATTAAGTCTTTATGAGTGATAAAACTTCTATTCACTTCTACACCATTTAAAAATGCTTTTTGAATATAAATGTTGTCCTCAGAATTATTTTTCGCAATAATTTCAAAAGTCTTATTCGCAGCTAAACTAATTTTCACTTTATTAAATAAAGGTCGACCAATATTATAAACTCCATTTGCTGGATTAACCGGGTAGAATCCCATAGAACTCAAAACATACCATGCTGACATTTGACCACAGTCTTCATTGCCTGCCAGACCATCCTTTGTATTTTTATACAAAGTTCTCATAATTTCGTCTACATATTCTGCTGTTTTCCATTGTTGGTCAACATAGCTAAATAAGTAAGCGATGTGATGACTTGGTTCATTCCCATGTGCATATTGTCCAATTAGGCCACTAATATCAGGAGACGAATGTTGCCCTGTAACTTCCGTTTTCATAGTAAATAGAGAATCTAGCTTAATCGCAAAAGACTCTTTGCCTCCATGTAAAGAAATAAGACCTTCAACATCATGAGGCACAAACCATGAATACTGCCATGCATTACCTTCTGTATATTCATCATCTCTGTGCTTTGAATACAATGGATCAAAACCAGGTTTCCATTCCCCATTAGATAATTTTCCTCTCATGAAACCAGTTGTTTCATCAAAATGATTACGATAAAACAATGCTCTTTCACTAAAGGTCTTATACACTTCCTCATCACCTATTTCTCTTGCCATCTGTGCAATGCACCAATCAGCATAACAATATTCTAAAGCTTTAGAAACTGATTCATTTTCTAAGTCCGCAGGAATGTATTTATATTTTCTATAAAAGTTCTTTCCCCTGTCATCTGCCATCGCACTTATTAGCATCGCTTCTAATAAGTCATCATCATTTATATCTTTGATTAATCCTTTATTCCAGGCATCAACAATCACAGGTATTGAATTATATCCAATCATGCAATAATTTTCACGACCCCATAATTCCCAAACAGGTAAATGCCCCCATTGGTCTTTCATCGTCATGAATGTATGAACAAAATCATTTACTAGATTCGGATTCGTGATAGTATACAATGGATGATTAGCCCTAAAGGTATCCCATAAAGAAAAAACATGATAACGTTTAAATCCTTTAGCATCATGTATTTTATCGTCCATACCACGATATTTGCCATCTACATCTGAAAGCAAATTGGGAGCAATGTTAGCATGATATAATGCTGTATAAAAGATTGTTTTTTGTTCTTCTGATCCTTCTACAGCAATTTTAGATAACTCGTCATTCCATATTTTTCTTGCTTGTGATTTATATTTGTCGAAATCCCAATGCTTAGCCTCTCCAATTAAATTACGCAATGCACTTTGTTCATCTACTGATGATAATCCTACTTTCACGAACAAATTTTCTGTTTCCTCAGTGTCAAAATCTAAGATTGCTTTTACACAATGTCCATTTGCTTGTGAATCATTTTCGATGATATTTCCATCAGCATACATCTGGAAATTCTTTATTTCCTTAGAAAATTGAGCATAGAAATAAACTTGTTGATTATTAGCCCAACCGTTTGAGCGTCTTAACCCAACGATTGTATGATCATTTAGTTTTTTAATATAACCATCGACCACACCATCGTGTATCCCATGTTGTAAATCAATAATCATTCGTGAATCAACATTTTTTGGATATGCATATTTGTGTATTCCAACATGTTGCGTGGTCGTCAATTCAGCTGTCACATTATAATCATCCAAATGCACTTTGTAGTAACCAGGTGTTGCAATTTCACTCTCATGGGTAAAACGTGAACGATAGCCCTCATCAGGTTTATCTTTAGCACCTGCATCCCATTTGACTTTACCCACACAAGGCATAAATAAAATGTCACCTAAATCAGAAGCTCCCGTTCCACTTAAATGCAAATGTGAGAATCCCATAATCGTACTATCAGAACAATGATAGCCACTACACCAATCCCATCCACTAGTTCCACAATCCGGGCTTAACTGAACCATGCCTGATGGCAATGTTGCACCTGGGAAGGTATGTCCGTGACCACCTGTACCGATAAATGGATCTACGTAATCAACCTCTTGTTGTATACATTCATGGTCATTATCACACGATACTATCAGTAATGATAAAATCACAGTAGCAATCGCAATTATAATGGCGTTTAACATTTTTTCTTTCATACTATATTTTGTTGATATTCTTCTCATTAACTAACTTTAAAATTAATTCACCAAACAAAGTATTTGCCCAGGCAAACCATGAACGAGTAAAATGCTTAGGATCATCTTTATGGAAAGTTTCATGCATGAAACCAGTATCGGCATCAGTATCACGTAACGTCTTCACACACCAACTAATCTCTTTAAGATTATTTGAAGTTAAAGCTTTCATGATTATACTCATTGGCCAAACCATATCATATCCTACGTGTGGGCCTCCGATCCCTTCGGCAGCTTTACCCTTAAAGAAATATGGATTAGTATCACTCCAAATCAAATTACGTGTATTTTGGTACACAGGATCATCTGCCTTAACACAATCTAAATAAGGCAACGCTAACAGACTTGGGACATTAGCATCATCCATGAAAACTGCATTTCCAAAACCATCCACTTCAAAAGCGTATACTTTACCATGTACGGGGTGATTGTGAATTCCATACTTCAAAACTGCATTTTCAACCTCGTCTGCAAATGTTTCACACTTCTTTGCAAATTTCATTTCAAATGTAACTTTGTTTGAAATTTCAGCTAATTGACGTAAGCTTACTACAGCAAAAAGGTTGCTAGGAATTAAAAAACCGTACGTTGTAGCATCATCACTTGGCCTGAAACTACTATTTATTAAACCTACCGGCTTTAAAGGTCGTCCGTAACCATTGTTACACAATGTGTCTAATTGACGAGCTGTTGTTCTTTCGAAACGATAAGAACCAACATTTTCCTTTCTCTGTTGTTCCTTAAATGTTTTATATATGCTAACAGCAGCTTTTCTCCACTCTGGAGTAAAAATTGAGGTGTCGCCAGTTGTTTTCCAATAGTTGTATGCTAAACGCACAGCATAACATAGTGAATCAATTTCCCATTTGCGTTCAAAAACACCTGGTTTCATTTCTGTATGATCATTGGTGTGATCACCGTGCTTCTTGGAATCTTTATTAAATGCATTTGCATACGGATCAATCAAAATACTATCAGTTTGACGATGCACCACTCCTGCAATAACATTCTTTAATTTCGTGTCTTCTGTGGCATAAGGCAAATAAGGCCAGACCTGAGCTGTAGAATCTCGTAACCACATTGCATGAATATCACCTGTGATCACAAAAGTATCCGGATAGCCATTCAATTTACCATGTTCTACTGTCGTATCCAATGTATTAGGAAAACAATTTTCAAACATATATGCTAGCTTAGCATCTTTAATCTGCCTTTTTGTTTCCTTAATTGTTCGCTCAATCGCAGAACTTACAAAATTTCTTTTTGCTAATTCGGGCCTTTTAGTTACATATAAGGCCTTTTTAGGATTAGCTGCAATAGCATCTAAGTTTGTTCCTAATGCAGCTACCCCTGCGGCACCGATACCAACTTGTTTAATAAACTTTCTTCTTGTATTCATAAAATATTAGATATATGTGGAAATTTCCTTGCTAAAATCCTACTAAAACGCTTTAGTAAGATGTCGACAAAAGTAGTTACTTTTTTTTTAAATAGTTTAATTTTTTTTAGATTTTATCAAATAAATCTAAAAAGTGTAAAAATAATTGATTGATTCTATCGAATTATTAACTGAGTTTTAAAAAAGATACCAGGCTCAGACCTGTCATGCTCGACTAATTCATAAAGCAATTCGACACAACATTTACTAATCATTTCACTAGGTTGTAATGCTGATGTTATTTTAGGCTCCGTATAATCAAAAATATCAAGATTATCAAACGAAGCTAAACTTAAATCTTTACTTAGTGCTTTAAAACATGTGTTAATAATCCAGATGCTTTTAGCGGCTAAAACATTGTTTAAAAATAAAACAGCAGTAACAGGAGTTTTCGAAAAAAACAGACTTTTTAAAGCCTTCTTTAAATCTTCTTTCTTGTTATGATTTTTGATTTCAATGATTAAGTTATTGTCAATTTCAACATGATTTTGCAGGCAAGCTTGTTTATAACCTTCTATACGCTCTTTTATATTCGGTAAAAATGAAGTCAATGATAATAGAGCAACTTTTTTATGACCTTGCTTAAATAAGTGATCAGTCAATGCGAATGCTGTTTCCTGATTATTAATATTTACAAAATTTGTCTTTTGACTTGGATGTATCCTATCAAACACAACAATAGGAATTTGATCAAAATTTTGTGATATCGCTTCTGTAGGTGCAATAATAATACCCTCTACTTGTCGATTAATTAAGGCCTTCAAAATTTCTTTTTCTTTTTTTACATTCTCATCTGTGTTGGTGATCAATACTGAATAGCCTTTTTGTTCAGCATAGTACTCTATTTTTCTGACGATATTTGCAAAGAAAGGGTTTGACACATCAGGCACGACCAATCCTATTGTGTGAGTACGACCCGTACTCAAACAACGTGCTGCAAAGTTTGCTTTATAATTAAGTTTTTTTGCAATTTCTAATATACGCCGCTGTGTTTCCTCTGCTATGTTATGCTCATCCCCTTTTCCATTCATGACGAACGACACAGTAGTCGGCGACACTTTAGCTAAACTGGCAATTGTCTTTATTGACGCTTTCATCTTTTATTAAAATCCATAACTTATTTTACCCGACAAAAATATATGAATTAATCATTAATTTTCAATTTTTAATTGAGTAAATATGATGTCATTATCATTTATGTGTGCCAGGAATGTTTCATTACCTTCTTAACTAACAATCTTACTTGAAATAATTATACGCACAAAAAAAGCTGCCACGATGACAGCTTTTTGATTATCAATTCTTTTAATTTACTCACTTAATTTATAAACTTCTGTACCTGCGATCAAAAAGGCTCCAACTCCGTACAATTCGGTCATGTCTTTGGTCGTTGATACTGGACTTTCTCCAATTGGCTGCACCCATCCTAATTTACCATCAGGATAAACCGCGTCTGTTAAAGCTTTCCAACCTTTAAAAACAACCGGCAAATATTTTTCACGATCCAAATAACCATTATTTATTCCCCAGGCCAAACCATATACGAAGAAACCCGTACAGCTAGTTTCAGGATGAGGAAAAGCTTCATGATCTAACATACTGGCATGCCAATATCCGTCTTTATCCTGTAATCCTGCGATACGTTCTGCCATGTCAACAAAAAGCTTTTCATACCACATTTTTTCATTGTATCGCGTAGGTAACTCTTTTAAAATAATTGGTAGCCCTCCAAAGACCCATCCATTACCTCTTCCCCAAAAAACAGGTTTACCATTTGGTTCCTTATTGCCAAAATAATTACTGTCACGGTAATACAAGTGTTCTTTGTGGTCATATAAATAATCAGTAGTTGCTCTGTATTCCTTTGACATGAAATGAAGATATTTTACATCTCCAGTGATCTGATACATTTTAGCAAAGGAAGTTGGAGCCATAAAAAGCGCATCACACCATGTCCAACGCTGTGCAGGTGATTCCAGACGATGCCTGGAAAAATCCAACGACACATTACTTGGTTCTGAAATGATTAAATCTAACCGATTCTTTAAATCATCGATCATTTTTTCATCTTTCTCGCGTCTGTACATTTCACAGTACATCATTCCAACAGCGATGTCGTCAGCATGGTAAAATTCATATTTTCTACGCTTAACTAATGACCATTTAGCTTTATTGCCTCTTTCTTTTAGCCAATTAATATATTTGTCACCAGGTGCCATCTTAGCATATTCCATCATTCCCGCATACAATGCTCCATTCACCCAATCACTTACGTAGTGTCTCTGTTTTTGTGCGCATTGCCAATCAGCAACTTTTGTCATAATTGACATGACATCTTTTTTCTTCGGCATTTTATTCGCAGCACCTGTGGCGAATAAATTACAAATAAATAAAATCAAAATAACCGTTTTTTTCATTTCACTTTATTAATACATTAGTGTTGTATTTTTTCTATCAAATCTTTTTTTGTTGCTATTTTCCAAGTCTTTCCACTATCGTCAGAAAAAGCTAAAACTCTTCTAAAATCCCATGTTTTATAATCGGCTCCACTGTTTGGTGTCCAGGATACATAAATCCTGTTGCCCCTATCTTTACATGCATGATTATAATACACACGATAAGGACATTTTGAATTTTGATCTACAAACAAAATTCCGTTATTGTTTTCAAATCCTTTTTCGCAATCTCCATTTTGATAAAATAAAGCATAACCCCCTTTAGGGCTACTTCCACGGAAAAAACTATGTATACCACCATTTTCATCAACCAGAAGAGATGAATATGTTCTGTGACTACCTATCTCTTTTACACTTGTCCATTCTGCGATATCCAACGGTTTTTTAGATTTAGTATTTTTAAACCCACTACCTGAATGTGCTCCTCCCTGCACATACAAAAATCCTGATTTATCAACTGCTATTACCGGTATACTATGTCCATCCGCAAATTGCGGAGTACAATCGAATAAAAATTTCCGATCTGACTCGAATTTATTCGTTTTTCTATTGAATTTTTTCACATATACATGATTATTCCCGTCCGGATCTTTTTTCGGATCACTGTCATGTCGTAAATAAGTGATATACGAATCATTGCCTTTTGTTACAGCAAATGATTCTCCACTTGAATGCTTGCAAAAACCTGGTATATTACTATCCAATAAAACCGGATCATTAAATTTCAACTTTTTTCCTTGGTAATATGCATTAATTAAGTAAGCCTTGTTGTAACTATGTTGTGACCATCTATAAGGTGTTACGTATGGGAAACCTGGCTGATCCATTGTATAAACGAAAAGTGGCGCATATTTTTTACTTCCGTTAAAAGAATTTCTCACTTCCATCACTGCCATCCCATGCCCCTCTGGAAATATATCACTAATAACAAAATCACCAGTAAATTTATCACTACTAATATTACTTGCAGAGAGCAAAATATATTTAATTGATGTGTGTTGATCTTTTTTTAAATAAACCCCAACCACTGCAAATAAATTATCGCTGTCATCTATCATGATTTGACATGATCTGGACGCATTGAATCCTTGGTACTCAATATCCTTTTCACTAATATATAATGACTTACCGAAATAATTTTGCAATTCATCTAAATAAGAGTAGTGAACCCACTTATTATTCCTTAATGTCGTAATTTGATATACACCATTGCGAATATTATGTCCTGTCTTCGTATTGTAAATAAAATATGGTCGATTCTTCGTATCGAAATCCATTACCAAAGGTGCTTCATAATCCAATGCATTAATAAATTCATCAGATTCCCCCATTTCCGAATGATAAAAAACTGCTTGTTCCTCAATTTGTGCGAATATTAATGAATAAATCATTAATCCAACAATCGTTAAACTTATCTTTCTCATTGTTACTTTATTGTAAATTTAAAACTTTTTTTGACGGTAACTTTGGAAAAGGGTGATGTGGTTCATTCTGATACCAGTATGCAACAGAGGAAATATCATCTTCCAGTGGTAAATAATTACCCTCATCATCCCAACCTAAGCATTGCAAATGCATTTTGAAATCTGATTGAAATCGCACTGGATCATAAATATGCCATCTGTATTGCCCAAAACAACCAACATAATCAAAAGAATGCTCTGCCTGATAAAACCCGGAATAAGCTGTATTAAATGGCACATATTCGTAATTAGCCCATCCTTCATCATGAAATTTTTTGTAAGAATATGAAGCTAAAAAATAATCTTCCTCACCAGTTCCATTTATTGTAGGATAATCAGTATCTCCATCTAAAAACATTTGTACTTCTCCCTCGCCCCACCATCGATTACTTTTAGTGCCACGTGCAATAAAGGTACCCACATAATGGCCTTTCCCTTTTATACTATCAACAACTACATACTCTTGCTTGAATGGCACTTTTTTAATCCTACGATATTGGGCATGAAAGTAAGCTGCATTTTCAGGAATATCAGTTAATGTATAATCCACTTGATAATACAGCGTTGTCCTGGATTCTGTCAAATTTGTCATTGTAACTTTACATTTTTTCCTAAAGGGCATTTGCCAGAATGAGTTGAAACCATTGAGCGGATTCACGACGATAACCGAAGAATTAATACACGTTTGATTTTGGCTACCCCAGGCGTTACAAAAAAAATTGCCAACAGGAACTTCTACTGATGGTTCAGTTTCATTGTCCCAATAAAATCGTAAAATACGCAATTGATCGTTGCAATCACGACCAGGCGTCATCCATATGTGATTAATGATACCAGGGCCTTCTATTTCAGCTAGTACTTTTTCCTCATCTGGTTCAATAAAAATATAAGGATTAGCTTTCCATCCATGTTTTTCGGCATGTCTTTTTGCGTTACCTTCAATGGCAGATATCTTTCCTCCCTGCCCTTTTTCACCAGTCAAATTCTCACCACTTATAGATCGGCTTTGTGCATCACTTGTCATGAAAAGATTATTTACACTGGGCACTAGTATGTTTTGTTGTTGTTTTTCTTGACATGATAATGTAATTACCATTAGATACACACACAACACTCTTATTTTTATAAAATTATTCATCCGCACGTATTATCATTTTAATTGTATTTGCAATACATAAGCATCTTTACTTTTCGCATATTCAGGTTTATAAGCTGGTAAATTAATTCTGATTCCGTTCTTATATTTTTTAAAAGAACATTTAGTTCCATCTATTAACAATGTTATATTTTTAATTTTAGACGCGTCAATTTCTTTGATAATGCATGTTTGCTGCCATTTTGGGAAAATAGCATACAGATTATCGTCTTTAATAGTAAAAATACATTCTTTCCTAGCTTCACCTTCTTTTGGCTCAAGCATTAAACGAATAATATAATCAGCAGTTATATAATGTAAACCACTATCTTTTAAATTGATTTCTGTTTTTCCTTTTGACCATTGACAAGGTTTACTCCATTTTTTTGTTCCATAGATAGCATCACCATTAATATCTAACCATGATCCGATTTCTAATAAGCGTTGCTGTTGTATCACCGGTATCTTACCATCAGCACGTGGCCCAACATTCAAACATAAATTTCCTCCCTGACTTACAATATCACATAACATCAAAATCAATTCTTGACTAGTAGCATAATCTGCTAAATCTTCATCACGATTATAACCAAAAGATGTTCCAATGCCACGAATTTCTTCATAAGGTTTATCCGTATTTAATCCTTCTGCTTCATATTCCGTTGAATAATATCCTCCATGTTTATGGCGACATCCTTTAAACCAACGGTCATTTATAAGTATATTATCTTTGACAGTGGATTGATTATACAACCATTGAATCAATTCATTACTTTTCCAGTAAGAATCATCAGCACCCCATTCTCCATCTGCATACAAAAGATCAGGATTATATTTTGTAACTAAATCTTTAATTTGAGGATGATAATGCTTAGTTATAAAATCAGATTTACCACTTATTGGATGAAACCATTCCAATAAACTGTAATACAATCCGGCTTTCAAACCAGCTTCGCGCATGGCTTTCATGTAAGGAGCCAATAAATCTTTTTTAGGCCCTGTTTCTACTGCATTCCATGCAAAACCACGGTATCGTTGAGCTTCTTTATTTTTCCAGAGTGTAAACCCATCATGGTGCTTAGATGTTAAAATCACATATTTAGCACCAGCTTTTTTAAATAATTGTGCCCATTCTGTAGGATCATATAATTCAGCTTTCCAATTACGCCCATGATCGTAATAATTACCATCTTCTCCGTAAACTAATTTTTGCAAATTTGGTATGGCATCTTTATCAGGTTTATTATTACCAAATATATTGTGTGTTTGCCACCAATATTGATACCATTCAGTATAAGTACCGGCTGGTGACCAAGCAGGAACAGAATAAGGTCCCCAATGGATAAAAATACCAAATTTTGCATCACCAAACCATTCTGGTATCTGACGTTGGTCTAATGATTTCCAATTAGCTTCATAATTTTGAGCAAACAATGTCCACTGCCACAAAAACAATCCGATTAATAATAGTATTTTTTTCATTTTAATTAATTAATTATCATCAATTTTAACTTTTAATTTCGCGTTGAAAGTACATAATATATTTCAAATCTAAAATATTAATATATAAAAAAGGCCTTTATCTTTAAATAAAGGCCTTCCCTTTTGATTTATTTCTCAACTTCAATCAATATAAATACCCCAACCAGGTAGCAAATTTTATTGAAATGATTTAAAACCTATTTCACTTATAATACAATCAGCATTACTTGGCAAATATGTTTCTTTAATCACTATGCGTACATATTTATACTGATTTTCGTTATCCAGTTTTTGTATAAAACCAGTTTTTGCATCTTCAAAATTGGCCCTGAAATCATCAATGATTAAATTCCATCCTTTATCTTTCATCTCTTTTGTCCATTGATCTCCATTGTCAGCATCACGCTTAATCGTAACCTCTGCATTTGTTATATCATTTATACCCCATATTTCATATTGACGAATTCCTAAAGTAGGCACAACAATAGCAGGTGCAACATTAAATTCTGACAAAACATACTTAGCGCCTAAATCAATCGTTATACAAGCAGGCCGTGAATTATTTGCTCCGAGAAATGCAGTTCCGGTACTTGCGTTCCCATCCCATATGATTGGAAATGGTTTCCAGTTTGCATCATCCACAAAACTTGGGTCAATAATCGGCAAATCATAATCTAACCCTACCCACTGCCATAGACTTTTATCACAGTCTTTCTCAATTTTTGGAAACTCAATTTTTTTATCTTTTGACCAAAACTTATCAAGCGCATTCTCTTCTGGTGCAAACTCACTCTTTAAAATTAAAGGCAAATTACTATCATAACCAAGCACTTCAGTCGTTAACTCTTTATTTGATACTTCCTGTGTTATTTTCTTACCTGTTATATTAGTATATATCAATACAGTTTTCGTAACACTGCTATTAGGTAAGGACCATTTTATAACACAACTATTAATGCCTGGATTTTCAGTTGTGCTAGAAGTCATAGAAATAATGTTACGAGCCACTAAACCTTCCACATAATAATCTCCATATATCATACTCGTTTCCGATTCTGACAAACTTTCAATGCCATTTTTGTCTCTAGCAATAACATTGAACTTTTTTATTCCCTCTTCAATCGGTTCGATCATTGTTGCAATCGTATCGATTCCTGGCAACTTCCTTTCTACTGCGACAACTTTCTCTTTTATTTGACCTTCATGCTCCCATGTTATTTTTATTTCAGAAATTCTCGGATCAGCTGTAAGTACGAATGATAATTCAACTCTATTGTTCCCAGGACGAGTTATTACATCAAGCGGTTTTCCAACCGCCATATTCATATTTACTTCCTTAAAATCTTCATATGTGTCAGCCGTTTCCTCACATGAACTAAAAATAGTTATGAGAGTAAAAACTATAAATGAATATTTAAATAATTTCATTTTTATCTTTTTATTTTTCATTACTTTCTTTTTCTACGATCCCCCCATAAAAGGTAACCTCAGTAGCATTAAATGATAATATTGGGGTATAATTAGCAATCCATGCAAAACGGACATAACGTATTTCATCGGTATTTAATTCAAATTCAACCCCTTCTTTTATTATTTCCTCTTTTCGCTCAAGATGGTTTTCAGGCGTTTCAACTTCAGTTCGATCAAGTATTTTAACCCATCCGTCCAAAGTACCTTCTTTATTAGGGGTTTCTTTTGTACCCCACATTTCGAAAATTTTCCAACCACCTAAACTAAAATAACCACTATTTAAAGGATGATAAGTAAAACGACTTAATTTTACCACTTGTCCTAAATCAATGGTGTAAAGATGAGCTGTTGTTCTGGATGGATCATATTTATCAATGTATTCTAATAACGGTTCTTCGTCATATTGATCAGAGCCAGCGCCATCCAAAGTCCTAAAGCCGATAGGTTTATCAATGTGTATTTCACCATCATAAAACCATTCAGGTTTCCATAAATTATGCGAAGGCTCATCATCTAATTCATTACCACCAAAAACTGGAACATCATGAGGTAATTTATGACGACTCATTTTTTCTTTAGGAATTTCCATTTCAAAAATAGGTTTTAATGTTTGTTTAACTGTATCTGAGAAGTTACCCCATCTATCTTTAAACAAAATCATAAACTCTTTTTCGTCAACATTAAATCCTCTTTGCACAATTGGTTCCGGCTCATCTTTATTTAGGGAATATGTCCCTAATAATGTAGTCGAATCAGCTCCTGTTTTTAAATCATACTCTCTTACAAATACAAATACATCTAATGAAGCAGCTGAAGGATTTTCGAATTCTATTTTACATCCACCAAAATCAGAATTTATTTTTACAGATTCTGCAGCATATATAACAGGTGCTTTCTTAGGAGTAATTGGAACGACTATAGGCTCACTTTCATTTCCCGCTTTATCAACAGCATATATACGAACTTTCGCCTCTTTTTCTTCTAATAAACCTACCACCTTTAATTTGCTTTGATAAAGTGAAGCTGTTACAATAGATTCCCTACCATTTGGTAACGTATATACTGCTTTTGCGCCCAAAATATCATTATCTTTAGGTAATTTATATGAAATATCAGCACCTCCTAAAGTTGCTGTATATTGAACATCTGTTACTACACCTGGTGGTTCTGTATCACTGTATTTTATACTAAAATCAGTTTCCTCAGTACAACTAACTATTGCTGTAAGGATCAACAATCCTATAGTAATAATCTCATTAAATATTTTTTTCATAATTCTATCTTTTACCAACCTGGATTTTGTTTAATATTCGGATTATTTAATAACACACCCAATGGTATTGGCCAAAAATAATCACGTTCATTAAAAGACTGTTCGCTTATCATTTTCTTAGAATAAAACGTCTCCGCATCTGCCCCTTCTATATTCCATCCGATTATAGCTTTATTATTCATCATTTCAACAGATCGTTTCCATCTCTTCAAATCCCAAAACCGGTGCCCCTCAAAAACTAGTTCAATTAATCGCTCCTGATGAATCAATTTTCTTAATTCATTTTTATCCTCAATTTTCCAAGCATTATGCGCATATGTTTTCCATGCCTCTTTAATACCTATTAATCCTGCCCTTTCACGCACTTTATCAATATACTCATACACCTTTTCCCCAGGACCATCACTTTCATTTAATGCTTCTGCACATAAAAGATAAAGATCAGCTAAACGAATATATGACCACGGATATGTAGTCTGATGAAAACCACTAGACCCTTCAATATGCATACTTCTTAAACTAACTAATTTTTTTGCCAGATAACCTGTAGCCGAATATTCAAATTGCTTAGGATCACCTTTATAACCTGATACCCTACCAGCCCTTAATTCTGATATCCACGTACGATTCAAATCAAAACGGCCATAACCAATATATTTTGCACCATCAAATCCTATGCTAGCATAAAACCGAGGTTCCCGCTCAAAATGTAAATTAATAGTTTGATGACCAAACTTAATATTTTCATTACTCCCTTGTCCAGAAGTAACGACTTCATAACGCTTAAGATAGTTATATTCCCGATCTTCATCAATAGGCAAACCATTTTTTGTATAAAACATTTCAACTATCCTAAGTGGAGGTGAAAATAATTGATGAACAGATGTTAACGCAAACTGTGTTACTTTTGACAATGGATCATTCATTTTGGCCATATAAGAGTTTTGATTATTAAAATCACCTGCCTCCCATAAGCGTTCATCATTGGATTCATTTTCAGTAACACTTCCTATGATAGAGAACTTTCTTTTTGTGTAATCACTAAATTCTATTCCATTCTGACTATCATTTTTCCATTCATAAAGTTCATGTCCTTCTTCATGAGCTATTTTTATTGCCTCTAAACAAGCTATCTTTGCTGTTTCCCATTTATTAGGATCTAAAGTAGAACTAATCAACTCATTTCCATCCTTATCTTTCATATTAGCCCAGTATTTATTACCATTAAATAATGGACTAGCAGATGTCACTAATATTTTTGCCTTTAATGCACTTGCTACTGTCACATTAATACGACGAGCTTCAATCGTGCCATCTTTTATTGATGAACTCAAAAAAGGCATGGCTTCATCAATTAATTTCACACAATAACTAACCACATTTTCTACTGAACTTCTTGTTTTTTGCGTTTCGGCAGGAGAACTGGATACTGGTAAATTTTTATCATTTATGATAATGGGACCAAAACGACGCATTAGTTCAAAATGGTAAAGAGCCTTTAACACTTTCACTTCTGCTGCCCATTTATCCTTCTCCGATTGGTACATATCATAAGGTAGATGAATGTGCTCCAAAAAAGTATTACATTCACGTATGCCGACATAGTAGTTATTATATAGATCATGTGGGGTGTTACTAATCGACATCAGACCTTTAGCGATATCGAAACTATGTGGCGCTCTGCCATTAGCCGTAGCAATCGGATTAATCCATAATTCATCCCCTCCCAATAAGCTAGGATCGGTAGCTGGCCCTATACCAGGTAAATATCTATATGTTGTTGCCAAATATTTTTCGGCTGAACTTCTGTTTTCAAACACTATCTTAACTGTAGGAGTGTCATCTGGCACTACATCTAAATAATCCTGACACGAAAATATTGTGACTAAAGTCAGGATAAAACTGAATATATTTATTTTCTTTCTCCACATAATTTAATCAATTAAAAATTCACAGATACACCTAAATTATAAACTCTTTGTAAAGGATAACCAAATCCATTCCCTCTTAATTCAGGGTCCCACATTTTAAATTTAGACCATACTGCCAAATTTGTTCCTGTTGCATATATTCGTATTAAATCAACTCCAAATTTTTCTTTTGGTCTAATATTATAACCTATTTCAATCTGCTTTAATCTTAAAAATGAACCATCCCTTAGCCACCATGTACTTGTTTGTTCATTATTTGGCATTTTCTGAGAAGTTAAACGAGGATATAACGCATTTACATCTCTATTCTCCTCACTCCAATGATTTTTTGCATACTCTTCTAATAAAGCTCTTTCAAAATAATATCGTTTTTTTGCATTACCGACAATAGCTTGATCCACCTTCCTTGTGCCAGTAATAAATGGCGCTGTAGCAGCTGGATCAATTAGAAAGCTTACTTTAGCATTCCCCTGGAAAAATATTGAAAAATCGAAATTCTTAACACCAAATGAAGCTCCCATACCATAACTGATTGACGGCGTTGTTGGATTCCCAATTGGCACGCGGTCCAGATCATTAATTACGTTATCTCCATTGATATCCTTGTATTTGATATCTCCAGCTTGAGGTTTCAATCCCCCAAAATTTTGTTCAGGTGAATTAGCTACTTCTATATCATCATAAAACAAACGTTCAGCAATGTAACCATATGTCTGACCAATTTTACCACCAGTAATCGTTCTGTGTGGAGAATTCAATAAAGCATAATTTGGCTCTTCAAAATGTGTTATTTTACCTGATGAATAAGTAAATGTTCCTCTTACTGAAACCCATGTGCCATTTAAAAATGATTTATTACCATCAATTGATAAATCAATACCGCTAGTTTCTGCCTCACCAACATTATCTCTATTATAAGCTTGCAAACCTTGATTCAAAGCCAACAATCGTTGCTGTAAAATATTAGTTCTTTTTTGATTAAAATAATCAGCTCTAAATTGGAATGCATCCTGCAAAAAGTTCCATTCCACTCCGATATTTAATGTTTTAGCCTTTTCCCAAGTGATGTTAGTATTTTCATAATTTTTGATACTTACTCCCTTTACATTTCTTCGATTCTGATAATCTCCCCATGTAAATCCAGGTGCTGAAATATTTACTTGTGATTGATAGAAAAACCGATCAGTAGTATATCCTAAATTATCATTACCTACTATACCATAAGAAGCTTTTAATTTCAATCTACTAATCAAATTCGGATTAACGTTTTGCATGAAATTTTCTTTTGACATCAACCAACCAAGTCCAAATGATGGGAAGAAACCAAATCTGTTTTTTGCAGCAAAACGTTCAGAACCATTATAGCCAAAATTAAATTCGGCAAAATATTTCGTCTGATAATCATAAGTAAGACGACCTGAAACACCCACATTTCTAAAAGGTAAAGAACTAACAAGTGTATTTGCACTTGATGAATTAGATGCACGTATTATACCAACCGTCATAGCGTTTAAAGTATGTTCACCCCAGGATCTTTCATAATTCATCGAAAGCTCCCCATATTTTGAACTTTTTACTTCTGACCCAAGATTTTGAAATGTTAATGCTCGATTACCATCATCATTTAAACGTGTCAATACATACTCATTTGTAATTGGCTGGTAATCTTCAAGCTTTGCCTGATAAAAGAATGGATCTGAATTACGAGCTAATGCATAATTTGAAGTTCTATTTAAATTACCAACAAATCGAAGACTTAAACCCTCTGTTAGCATGCTTAAATCTTGTTTTAACTCAAGCTGAACCAAATTTAAAGCCCGACTTTTCTCTGTATAACCTGATACTAACTGATGGTATGGATTTACGTAAAAAGTATTTTCTCCAAGCTTTTCATTACCAAATAAAATATGAGGTGTATTAACATTTTTTTTATCTGGATGATATACAGCAGGAAATCTTACTGGATTCGTAAGTAAAGTTTGACTAAAAAGTACAGCAGACCCAACAGACGGTCCCGTAAAATCATCGTACGTACTATTTACTCGCAAAACAGCATCAGTTGTTTTACTCAATTTAGCATTAACATTTGCTCTAATGCCATACCGTTTAAGATTAATATTATTTTCGATGTATCCAAGCGGATCATCTTTCATAATTCCATGATCCTGCGAAAAATTACCAGCTAAATAAAACTGGACTTTTCTGCCTCCTCCACGTAAATTTAAATTGAAACGTTGATTATGAGTAACATCCCTTATCATCTGATCCTGCCAATCAACATTTGGAAAAATCATCGAATTGACGTTATTCTCAGTATTATAAATTTTCTCTTCACTAAATGGAACCGGCGTGCCAGGAAAGCGCGTTCGTACAGCTTCGTTATATTTTTTCATATACATTACCCCATCAGCAAAGGAAGGCATTGAAGTATTTTGCGAAAAAGAAGTTTCATATCTCGCATTAATCTTTGTCGGGCCTTCAGCACCTGATTTAGTAACTACATAAATTACACCATTTGCACCTCTGGCTCCGTATACTGCAGTCGATGTTGCATCCTTAAATACAGAAAAACTTTCAATATCATCTGGATTTAAACGCGCTAAATCATCAGTAGTTAACTCTATACCATCAATCAATATTAAGGGGCTAGCACCTTGTGCAAAAGTTGTTATACCTCGCACGAAAAACTGAGCATTATCCTGACCAGGTTCGCCACTATTCTGATATGATATCACACCTGCCATTCGTCCTGCTAACGCTGTCGTTAAGTTACTTGTCGGCATTTTTAATTCGGAAGGCTTAATCGTTGACATCGATCCAACAACAGCATCTTTTTTCTGCGTACCAAAACCAACTACAGTGATATCTTCTAACTTACTTATTGCACTTTTCAACGATACATTAATTAATGTTCGATTATCAACATTCAAATCTTGTGACACAAAGCCAATAAAAGAAACTTGCAATATATCATCATTTTTACAAGTGATGTTATATTTACCATTCATATCAGTAATTACACCTTTCGTTGTTCCTTTTATTACTACAGTCGCACCTGGTAAAGGCTCTTGATTTTCATCAAGTACTTGCCCACCAACTTCGTGATTTTGAGCTTGGATATTACTCACAAAACTCATGAAAGTCAACAATAAAATTAACATTTTTCCTCGTGGAAAATAAACTAACTTTTTTTTCATTTAATTGAATTTAATTTGTAAAAAATAGTGAATAAATTGATTGATTTTTTAACCTCAATCTTATTTATAATTTGTTTGCAATTTTATCATTTTAATTAACATTCAACAAATATTCTTATATATTTTTTACTTTTTTTAATACTTTAAGTTTGTATATAAAAAAAGCACACTCATTGAGTGCGCTTTCATTTTGTTTCCTTTTTTATTATTATTTTATAGGACCGGCATGAAATGCAGGATTCTCTTTATCCCACCAGTGTCTTTCTTTCGCCATAATTTTCGGATCTATCGTGCCTAAAGTAAATCCCATACGATTCAAAGATTCCATCCTATTTTCGTAATTAGGATTAGTTTCTGAAGGTTTTTCAACATAAGGACGTCGTGCTATTGGCATTAACTGGTTAATATCTCCCGACAAAGGTTCCCATGGCAAATATTTAGAATTTACTTTTGGAATACCAGTGCGCTTGAATAAATTCCATTGTCCATCTAAACGATAATATTTATCAATGAATTGTTGCAAATAAATTTTTTCCAAGCCATCCTTACTTAAATCAAAAAGCTCAGATGATAAATAAGCATTAATCAACTCTTGATTTTTTTCTAAATTAGTTTTTTCATCATTTTTATAATAAGGATCACCTTTTATCCATGGTAAATTATTTCGCTCTGCTAATAAATAAAGTCTATCAAAAGCACATTGCACACCTTTTTTCAAGTATTTATCAGCATTTAAAGGCAAACCAGCACCCAAATATTTAAACTCCGCTAAATACATGTTAGTCTCAGCCGCAGACATTAATAATTGCACATCAAAATTTGTTGTGCGTTCAAGCTCTTTGGTCTCACCTGGTAATGTTGGATAATAATATCTGATATTTGGTTGCCATAATCTATTCTGGGGTCTGCTCACCCCGTAGTATGATTTATGCTTACCATCAATATTTAAACGATTGGTGACAACATGATCAAAATAACATTTGTTTTCAGGCAAACTTTTAAAATCCACTGAACTATTCATTGGCATTCCATGGTAACGTACCCAAGGCTCACCTTCATTACCATATGACTCAAAATTACCTTGATCATCTAAATTAATATCTGTCATCAAAAAATTTGGTAATGTTACTTTATTATCAATAAATGCTTGTATGATTTCAGGGTTGAAATCATTCTTTGTAAAATACAAAAATAATCTAGGATCTTTATATTTGCGTAAAAAAGATACAAACATTTTAGAACCTGGTCCCATTCCCCAACCATCAGGATTACCTACATCTGGATCAGGTAAACGATAGAAACAATCTTCATTAATATCATCAATATATCCATATTTTGATTTGACGACATCAGCTGCAATTGTCAAAGCTCTACTTCGATCTTTATTAACTAATAAAGCAGCAATTTTTAATTTTAATGAATTAGCAAGTTTTGCCCATTTTTTATAATCACCATTGTAATAAATATCTTGCTTCCCTAATGGCATTAAATTCTCATTGTCTAAAAGTTCCAATGCTGTATCAATTTCTTTCAACCATGTATTAATCAGTACTTCCTCAGAATCATAAGGCACTTTTAATAGTGGTGGATTAGTAAAAGGTGCCAACCCCGCCTTGGTATATTTTAATTCACTTCTATCCTCCATATGTATCATTGAAGGCATAATTTTAAGCAAATAAGTAATACCCTTAATCCCCAAGTAGTATTGCTTTTTTTCTTCATTTAATTTATCAATACGATGTTGAATATCGACAGCATCAGATATTACTCCTGCTGGATATCTGGTCTCACAAGCAAAATTTTTATTCATATCGTAAGCATTTCCCTTCTTACTTTGCGTTAAATAGCCCATAGTTGGGAAAATACGTTGTGAAAAAGTGCCATGATAACGATAGTATTCATCTTTTGACACATTGCTCATTGCATTTGTCAACAGATAACTAATGTTCGGTTCCGAAATTACACTAGGATCAGTGTTTAAGTCATCAAAATCATCAGTACAAGATGATATGCTTGATAAACTTATAATTAATGCAAATAATATTAATAACTTATTCATTGTAATTAAAATTTAGCTGTTATGCTGAATGTGTAATATCTGGTGTATGGTGCAGCAGATTGAATAAAATAGCTGGCATTAGATGTGTTTCCACGAATCGATTCAGGATTTACATCATTTGGCATGTTATTATATAAATACAAAGCATTTCTAACATTTGCACCAAGCGTTAATTCTTGAGCACCAATTTTAGAAGCAATTTTTTTATTTAAATTATAACTCAAATTAATATTTCTCAATGCAATGTATTTAACATCAGTTACCCAACCATCATGCACAACACCAGCGCCCCAATCATTCATATAAACATGATACATTGATGCATGTGTTGGGTCTATCAAACCTTGATCTACACATTCTTGCATTGTTTTTCCACTAAGATCTATTTCCTTACCTGCTTCATTTTTAAACTTTGTACCTTCTTCAAAGACACAATTTTGAACAATTACACCATCATGATATTCATATCCTTTATCATCTGCATATTGAGATTTGAATGTAATCCCACCATGGGCTGAATCACGATATTTTAATGAAGATTGAGTTTGACCTTTAAATGTTCCATATCTATTTTCATGTGATAATACCGTACCTCCATAACGTGCATCAATTAAAAATGTCAAATTAAAATTCTTATATGATATTTCATTATTCCATGACCATTCAAAATCTGGTTGTATATTACCAATTTTTTCTGATTCACCAACTTTCACAGGCATCACAGCTCTCATTTCATGATCATATCCATACAATTTCATACCATTCTTCGGATCATTCAGATCATCTTCATTAAAATAAGTTTTATGCTTTTGAGGGGAACGTAACTCACCATAAACACCATCCTCAACGGCAACTGATTCTGTAAAGAAATGACTATAAGTGTCACCACCTATTTGTTTGGACCCTCCAAACTGATCATGTAAATCAGTTACTTCTGTTTTATTTTTCCACCAATTAAATGTAGATTTCCAATTAAAATTAGTCGTTCTTATTGGCGTTACAAATACTGATAATTCAAAACCTTCATTTCTCAAAGTACCAATATTTGTATTTAAATTACTATATCCTGTGTAACTATCTAAAGTAATATTACCAATTTGATTTTCAATATCATCACGATACCAAGCCAAATCTACACCATGACGATTTTTAAATGTTCTAATGTCCAATCCGATTTCATAAGATGTTTTCATCTCAGGTTTGATATCCGGGTCCATTAGCACAGCATCTTTATAATTCAACACAACATCACCACTATACTTTCTGGCAACAGTTTTATAGCCTTTATTTAAAAAATAAGCACCTGTATCATTACCTACTTTAGCCCATGAACATCTTATCTTTGCCATATCTATCCAACCAGGCATTGCAATAGTATTATTTGTTAACCAAGAAAAAGAAACAGATGGATAAAAATATGAATTATTTCCAGAACCATCGGCATATGTAAGTGCAGACGACCAGTCATTACGACCTGTCAATTCCAAAAAGTAAGTATTCCGATATTCAGCACTTATTGTTCCATAAACTGAATTGATTTTTTTCGTACCGAATTCACTTGCACTACCACGAACCACCTTACGTGAATTATTTAGAAAATACTGCCCTGGTACAACCAAACCGCCAACTGTTTCCGTATTACTTCTATCACTTTCTGTCTCCCAACTTTCTAACCCAACCATTCCGTTTAGATTTAAATCTGGTGTAATATCGTGATTATAGGTTGCATTTAATTTAAAAGTTTCTTCGAATTTATGATCAAACGCCAACTGGTAAAACCCACGATCTCCTTTTTGTTCAAAAGAACTATCTGCTGTTTTATTTTCAGTTTTGACATTGTAATTCATACGGTGATACTCACCCATTAATGTTAACCATTTAAATGGATTATACATTAAACTCGTTTGAGCTTGAACTAAATTTTCTTCCCTCACGGAAGAATTCATAAAATATTGAAACCACATTCCTTTACCAGGCATATATGCATATTCATCACCGTAGTCTTTATTTGGCAACCCGCCATGTGGGGCAACTACTTTCGATTTTTTACCCCATTCATTGGCATCATACATATTCGAGAATACACCATAAATATAAGCACGTCCAAGTGAATTGTTGGCATTTTCCGGTTGCGACTTAGTAATGGTAACATTTGCTTTGGCAGTTAAATTTTCCGCCAAATCATGAATGCCGGAAAATTTTAATGAATTTTTCTCAAATTTATTGTTTGGATAAATGCCATCACGTTTCGTGTAAGTATCACTAACGAAAAAACGTGTTTTATCATTTCCACCATTAATTGCTACGTAAGTAGTTCTATTAGTTCCTGTTTCAAAAGCTTTCTTAATATGATTTTTAACAGGGGCATAAGGTCTCGTTTTCCCATCCCAAAATTCATATTGAACACTTGGGTCAAATTTTTGCCCCCATAACCATGTTGCATTAAACCCTTTTATTGTTGGATTATCATCATTGTTTTTCCGAAACTCTTGAGTTTCCCATTTATTGCCTGAGCCATAATTTGCCGCACCTGCATAATAGCCTGGTCCATATTCGTATTGCGCATCCAATTGATCATATACGTGATCAAACCCAAAAGTTTGTTTTACAGTTACACCAAAACCTTTGGAAGCACTTTCAGCCCCTTTTGTTTTGATGATTATAGCTCCATTGATCCCTCGTGACCCATATAAAGCAGTGGCAGCAGCACCTTTTAATACTGATACATTTTCAACATTTTGCAAATCTAAATTTTTCAGTATTGACCCAAAATCATTTGAATTACCACCACCCCATGTGTTTGGACCTTGTGTGCCTACATCCATAATCATGCCATCTACAATAAAAATAGGTTGATTAGAATTTGAGTTCAAAACAGATACTCCACGTAATTGTATTTTTGAACTACCAAACATTGTTCCATCACCTCCAGTAATCGATAGACCTGCAGCCTTACCTTGTAACGATAATACCGGATTAACCGCCTGTTGTTTGGCAATTTCATCACCTTTAATATCCGTTACCGCAAAACCCACTTTTTTCGAAGATTTTTTGATTCCTAAAGCTGTTACAACAACTTCATCAAGTCCCAATGCCTCTGAAGCCATTGTTACATTTAAAGATTTTTGATCCGTAATAACGATTTCTTTAGTATTAAAACCTATAAATCTAAATACAAGCGTATTCCCACTTTGTATGGTAATATGATAATTACCATCAAGATCTGTAATAACTCCTTTGGACGGATCTTCTTTTGTGAAAACATTCACTCCCACAAGAGGAGAATTTGTTTCATCTACAACTTTCCCTTTTACTAAATGTTGTGCATGCATAGACAAAGTGATCATAAAACACAATGTCAATAAAAAAATGATTTTTTTCATAAAATATGTACATTTTATTCAGTTAATAATTTAAACTATTTACTTGGTCAGTAGCGTGTTATTATTTTTTCACATAGGCTTGAATGATTTATTGTTAATAATTAAAATATATGAGTTGTTTTCCCCATCAATTAACGTTTCATTATTATTTTTAACTTTTAGATGTTCAAATTTATATTTATTTACGTATCAAATTAAAAATTAGTCACGAATTTGTTCATTTCACCTGTATTTATCTCCTTTTTTTTACATTTGTACACTTTCAAGAATTATTCAAATAAACATCTATTAATATTTTTTTAAAAAAAATATCTATCAAGGGAAAAGAAATAACTATGATATCGTCATTCCTTTCCCCTTGATATTTTAAATTTAACCATTACCATAAAAAAAGCAGCCTTATTTATGAATAAGGCTGCTTTATAAATCAAATTAGTTTTTAAAAATATTCTCCTCGAATGGATTACTATTTACATCAGTTGTATTCTTTGATAGTTTTATTTCCTCCTCTCTACTATTCCCATCATCCGGTATACTTTGCATATTTAAACACACAACATAATCTAAATCATAACAACATATCTCCGGTCTTTTATAACCTTTCCTCTTTCTTCGATCCCTCATTAACCCTTTGATTTTTAGTCAAATAAATCTTTAATATGGTGCAAAATTACAAAAAAAACCGGAGAGTGTCCTACGCTCTCCGGCAACTTTCAACTTTAGTCTATGATTTAATAATCATCCTGCAAATATAATAATTTCAAATTTCTTATCAATTATTCTTTACAAAAATATGGTTTTTCATACGGATCTGGCACAACTACAGCATTTGTATTATACAATCTTTCATTAATAGGAGTTACCAATCGGTAAGGAATACCATTTTCATTTGCTTTAGGATCGGCATTTGCAATCAAATCTGGATACCCGGTACGTCTCCAATCACTCCACACTTCTACTTGTGAAAAAAGTGCATCATATTTTGCTTCAATAATGATTTTTAAATCAATATCATCCTTAGTGAAATTAGCATGTTTAGCACTCCAAACGTCAGACGGATATTTACCAGTTACATTTAAAATAGAAACTTTAATACCTTGATTTAAATATTTTGCTGCATTTTCTTTTTCACCCTTACGCAATGCAGCTTCGGAAGCTAAAAACAAAGCCTCTTCAAAAGAAGCCATTGCAACAGGTTGATCTGTTTGGTTTAAATAAAGACCTATCTCACTAATTTTTTCATGCTTGTCATTTGTATTAGCTGATGCTCCAATATATTCATCATCTTCATTTTTAGCAGAATAATATGATAGTCGAGGATCATTATTCTTTTTCAATCGTTCCACTAAATATTGCCCCATTCCCATGTACTTACGTCTTTTTAAATAAAAAGCATACCATTGGTTGGCATTATTAGCTTTTTCACCAAAACGAGCATAAGCTGTGACTTTTCTTACATCAGCTAAACTAGGCAATTTACCTCCATCCGCAATCACTAATTCACCATCATTTAAAAATTTTAATACATTTATTGCTGAATTTGGATCTTTTTTACTTATTCGATTGGCATATCTGGCCTTTAGAAGATATGTGAAAGTTTTCCATTTTTCAATATCACCATCAAAAATAATATCATCACTCCCAGGTAAAATTTCATTTTCTTCTTTCTTTTTTTCAAAAAGCACAAGAGCTTCATCCCACAACTTTTGTGCTGAAGTATATATCTCAGCTTGAGTGTCATACTTCGGATTCATATTCTTATCACCTAATAGAGCTTCCTTAAAAGGCATATCACCCCAAATATCAGATATATAAGCAGCACTCCATCCTTTCAATACCATTCCCATTGCTGCATAGTACGGACTAGTTTTATTTGTCAAATTAATTAAATCATCAGAAGCTTCCATCCATTCATTGTACATTGAATTAAAATCATTTGTATTATCAGCTTCAAAAAGTCTGTACATACCGTCTCTACTTTTTGATTGATCTGACAATCCAGCTTGACTTTGCATCCACATAGAAGTCACTCTTGCGATTTCTCCTGTGACATTACCAAAAACGGCTACTTCAGCGGCGATTAACACACTACTAGGTTTTACCACCAATGGCTTATTAGGGCTAATTTCATAACCATCTATGTAACTTTCTGTACAACTACAAATTAACCCAACAATTAAAATTAATATTTTAATATACTTCATTTTTTTATCTTTTAAAATTCAACATTTAAGCTAAAAATATAACTTTTACTTCCTGGCATATTAAAATAATCGAATCCATTCAAATTTGAACGCGCACCAGTTAGACTTGTTTCAGGATCAACTCCTGGATAGTCAGTATCCAACCACAAATTCCTACCTGTAACTGATAAATTAACGGCATTGATATACTTTTTTATTAAACTTTTTTGCGGCAATTTATAACGATACGATAAAGTAACATCGCGAAGCCTTATCCAACTGCCATTATAAACAGCATTTTCAGCTGGTCCAAAATCACCTACGACGTGTTGATAGTACTCTTTTTTTGAGATTGCAACTGTATTTTGTTTGCCATCTTTGGTCACGCCTGGCACTACAATCGTTCCTTCACGATCTGCAGTGATTGCTGTGCGTCCATGTCGTGTCAAACGAGCATAAGTCCCTGCCCATAAATCACCACCTTCACGAATATCAAATAACCAACTTAGCATTAGATTTTTATAGGACAAACTGTTGCGTATATTCATTGTCCATTTAGGAAATGGATCACCCACTTTACCTCTTTCATCAGCCCTTTCTGGAAAACCATTTTTGTCAATAATCATACGACCTTGATCATCACGCTCCCATTTTGCACTATATAATGAACCATAAGCTTCCCCGACGATAGCATAACTACCAATTGCATAAAATGCTCCCTCTAAATTGATTTCCTTAACATTCGTTGCTAATTTATTTACGTTACTCTTATTTTTCGTAAAATTCCAATCAATGTCCCATTCGAAATTTTGATTTTTGATTGGTTTAAGATTGACAGCTAATTCTATACCTTTATTTTCCATCTCACCACTGTTCACCCACTTATAACGATATCCGCTTGTTGAGGCAATTGGACGGCTAACAAGTATGTCACTGGTAGTTTGCTTGTACAATGTTAAATCTAAATTAATACGTCCTTTATATAATCGTAAATCCAATCCAGCTTCTATTCCTTTTGTTGTCTCAGGCTTTAATTCCTCATTACCTAAAACCTGATATTTGTTAAACCCTGTCTGGCCCATATATGGCATACCTAAACCACCTGTCATTCCTGATCCTACAATTGAACGAGCATAATACGTTCTTGTATTGTATGGTTCCGGATTATTCCCTGCTTTCGCCCATCCAACTCTAAGCTTACCAAAAGACAAAATGTCATTTTCAAATAATTCCGTAAAAACGAAACTACCATTAATAGCAGGATAAAAGAAATCATTAACAGAAGTTCCTAATGTACTCGCCCATTCGTTCCTTCCTGTGGCATTCAAATACAACATATTCTTATAATCCAAATCCAAAATTCCAAAATAAGCCGCTGTACGTACTGTTTCTTCAAAAGAATGGCTATAAAGATCACTGGCATTTGATAACACAGGAAAATTATCAGCCCCTAATTTCCTTCCCCTTAGAAAAGCATTTTCATAAAATTGCTCGTTGATGTTATGTCCTACACTGACACTAAGCCCAACAACATCCTTGATTTTGTCCGTATAATTAATGAAAAAATTAGAATAAATTTCTCTATTTATAATTATATTCTTTGATATCTCACCAAGGCCATCTCCAGCATCACCACCATTACTACCAATCGCAATCACTGCATTTCTTTTGTCCGTGTATTGGTCGACTCCAAGTTTATAATTTAAAGCAAACTTTTTGTATTTATAAATACCATAAATATTCCCAATAACACGATCAATTTCTTCTTCAAAAGTATTATTGTATGCAGACCAATAAGGATTATCAAAATAATCTACGTATTTCCTTTGAGTTCCGTCAGGGTTCATGTACCCTCCATTCTTTTTATCATAGAGATCGAAACTTGTTGGTGCTCTAAATAATGATAACATTAATCCAGCAACATTACTACCTTGCTGCCCTTTGTTATCATTTGTCTTGATGTAATTAGCTGTTCCACCTACCGTTAAATTTTTATTCATTTTCATTTCTCCGGTAATCCTCACGCTATTTTTCTCAAGAAAAGTATTTGGCACCATACCTTCTTGATCAGTATGATGATAACTTAAACGAAACGAAGCTTTTTCGACTCCTCCAAAAATACTAAAATCATGTTGATGCGTAACTCCTGTTTCAAAAAAATCATCTACATTATTATGTGCTTTTAGTCCTTCTACGTCACTAATTTTAGGTCCCCAACTATCATAGAATTTTTTGTTATATATCGGGTCCCATGTTCCATTTTCACCTTGAGCATATGTGTGTTGAAAATCTGGCAATTCACTTACTTTAGTTAGGTTTAACTTATACCCATAGGTTAATTTCATTTTACCCGCTTTCGCTTTTTTCGTTGTATATATGATTGCCCCGTTAGCAGCTCTTACCCCATATAAAGCAGCAGCAGCAGGTCCTTTAAGTATACTTACGGACTCAATGTCTTCCGGATTTAAATCTACAGCTCTATTACTCGCATTAACCCCTGATAAATTTTTATTATAAGGATAATCCCCAGCCTTTGTTTGTTTTGTTCGATTGTTAATTGGAACTCCATCGACAACGATCAAAGGATTGTTATTACCGGTAAATGAGCTATTACCACGTATTAAAATTTTCGAGCTTGCACCAGGCACACCTGAAGAACCAATAACTTGAATTCCACTTGTCTTTCCCGCTAAAGCTTGTATTACATTAGTTTCACCCGAACGACTAATCTCATCAGATTTTACCGTACTTGTCGAATATCCCAATGCTTTTGCTTCACGTTTGATACCAAGTGCCGTCACTACAACTTCATCTACTTCTTTTGTATCAGGTTTCATCAAAATTTTGAAATACTTTTGATCTCCGATTTCAATAATCTGTTTCTCCATTCCAATAAAAGAAAATTGAAGTTGTTTTGCTGTTGGAGGAATTTGTAGTTGAAATTTTCCGTCAATATTAGTAGTAACTCCAATCATAGTTCCTACAATTGTAACATTTACACCTACTATCGGATTATTAGTCCCTTTCTCCAAGACAAGACCACTAATCGGTTTCGTTTGCGCAGTTGCATATATGCTAATACAACAAAACAAAGCAAATACTAAATTTTTCATACATTATTTTTTTGAGTTATTAAAATATACCATACAATTTTATGGTATTTTAATCTTTTTTACAACTTTTAACACATGTTGTATATCATTTTTATTTTTTGATGAAAAATTTGCAATTGATAATTATTTTTAATTATACATCTTTAAATTTCATTTTATATCATATTTTTACAATATTTTATCTATCTGTGATAAACACAAAAAGCTCCGATTTACTGATCGAAGCTTTTTGTAAATTATTGATGATAAAGGTATTAAATTTCCCTTTCTTTTATTGCTTTTAATAAAAAACTTGGATACGCCAAACGTTCATCAGGCGCTTGAACTTTAAATTGTCCGAATCCAGCTTGATTTAAAGCTTCTTTGAAAGTATTTTCTGGTAAGAAATGAGTAGGATAACCCATACTACAAGTCATCAATTCAACTATTGTCAATGTCAGAGAACAATCCAGATCATAGTCATTAGTCATGTGTTGTGAAATAAATAAACCTCCCATTTTCATCGATCTATTCACTTTTTTTAACACATCGACTAATTGATTAGTAGCTGCATATTTATACAAAAAATGTGAAATAAAAAATAAATCGTAATCATTGCCAAAACTATCGTTTTGTATATCACAAGCATGATAAGTAATACGATTAAAATTAGGTTCTTGTTTTTTTATTTTTTTAGCGATTTCACATACTGCTTCTAAGTCATAAACATGGGCCATTAAATTTGGATTTTCATTTAAAGATGCAAAAGCATAATAGCCGGAATTACCTGCCAAATCGCACATCTTTGTTGCTGTGTGGAACTCAGGCATTTTTTCAGCAAATGCAATCATATCTTGTATGGCTCCTGCTTTTGCTCCTTGTTCTATTTCTATTATTGCTTCTTCATTACTCCACTGTTTTTGTTCAAATTCTTCAATATCCCCTTTTAAAGCTGTTAAAAGATTTTTAAAAGGTCCTGCATCAACAGCATATCTTTTTATTAATCGTAGCTGATTAAGCTCTGATGCCTCCGTTAAATACTCCTTAGCAATAAGCGTAAGCTCATATTGTGTGTATTTTTTATGAAGATAATCAGCTGCTGTTAACACTTCTAATAAAGCTTGTGTAATAACCTGGTCAGTTTTTAATTTTTCTGATAATGACGCTGCTGACATTGCTTTTGCCGATAAAGCTTCGAATACTCCCGCATCAATAGCGACATTAACAATGTTTGGTAAATAACTTTTGTAGAATAAATGATGTATATCCCCGAATGCTGATACTGGTTGTCTCATGTTTATTATTTTTAATTATAATTTTATTGAATTTAATCATGTATTAAAAAGCCTTGATCAATGTTGATCAAGGCCTTTCTCATTTCTATTAATTGTTCTTTATTACTCCATATATTCTAATGCAATCGGATCACCTTCACAAGTAAATACTGGCTTGTCACTTGTTTCCCCAGTTGCAATGTTATAAGTGTAAAATCCAGTCTTATCTTTTGTCGATAGCCCAAAATAAACAATATTATCTATTTGAGATAATGAACTCATTGACAAACTTCGTGGTAAATCCAAGGCAGTAATCGAATGATCTTTTAAATCTAATATTACTGGCAATGAAGTTTTATCAGTAGCATAGCATGGTTCCTTGCCTGCGTATGCAGGCATATTTAGAAAAGCTGCTACTTTACCATTCCCAAAATATTTAGCATATACGATATAATTAGCTTGATTTGATTCACCTTTTATTTTCTTATTTGTTATTTGAAATGCATATTCAGGATCAAATTCCGTTTCCCCGCTTTTAATTCTTAATATGCCAGATAAATGTTTATCCCCATGTTTACCAAACGCAGCCATCGTGATAACGTACAAGTCATTATTTTCATCTATGAATAACGTGTTGTGATCAATAGGCCTGGTGGCTGTTGAGAAATTAGTCGTTTTTTCTACTATGTGTTTTTCTACCACATCAGTTTTAGTATTGATAATTAAAATGTCACAATATGGTCTGTCTTTATGCGGATAAAAACCATTTTCTTGCTGATTTAATCCTACATAAAGTAATCCATCTCGATCAATCATCGCACTAGCATCCGGACATTTATCTCCAGAAGCATATTCTGAAATATCGATATTTTTAATTCTCTTCATCGTCGTGGGATTGAATACCACAATATGACCAAGACTCATCAATGAAAGATATGCTTTTTGCTTATTTAGAATATGTAAATTGACTGGATAACTACCTGCTTGCACATCAAATGATCCTTCAAGTGTTAAACCATTCTCATTGCGCACATATTTTTTTATAGTATTGCTATTACCACATGGAATATCAAACAGCCAGTTCTGATAAACACGTGGCTCTGCGCCATAGCTAAATGGCAAACTATTTTTTAATTTACACTCACCTTTTAAATCTTCAATTAATTGCACATAAGCACTACCTCCCATGCCATCGGCGTTACTTACCAAAGTACCCATCAAATAATGTCCATGGCCACCCAAATGAGGATTATTGTTATCATCATCATCATCACATGCAAAGAATAGCAATGAGCACATAACAGCGCAGAATAAAAATTTCATTTTTTTCATTTTAATCTAGTTTTATTATTTAAGTAAATATCTAATTTTTGCCTTTAGCCATCTGCCAGGCAATGGATAATTATATTCGTTATAAATTTCCTTATCTAAAAGGTTATCAACTTGAACTGCAAAAGTCCATTTTTGAGAGTTGAAACTTTGCTCTATCCCGATATTAAAGACTGAAGAACGTGGAACTTTTTTGTTTTTCACTTCCGACATTTGAAATACATTAAAGAATTCTTCAACAAAAGCATAGTCAAAAAACAATTTTGAATTTTGTTTGCGCCCACCAAAAAAGTTTTCCTTGTGCAGTTCTAAACCTGCATTAGCATAAAAGTGTGGCTGGTTAGGCATGCGATCGCCTTTCGTTGGATTAGGAATTGATGAACCATCTCTGTTATCCCGCGCATCCCGTAAATCCTGATATGTTGCATTAACATATGCGTAAAGCCAGGAATATGCATCTCCTTTAATTTCACATTCAACACCTACATTGGTCATTTCCCCAAAGTTTATATACTTAGCGTCAATTGTTCCTTTGTCATACTTGATCATGTCTTCAATGTCCATAAAGAAAACATTCATCTCCATCTCCAGCCTATTGCCATTTGATTTTAAACGATCATACAATAAACCAAGATTGATACTTTTATTGCGTTCCGGCTCCAGGTGTTTACTTGGCGTGATTAAAAACCCATCTCCTACTAACTCTTTCTGTGATGGCATTCTTACGTCCCAGGCTAAAGATCCTTTTGCTATTAATTTGCTGTTTAATCTGTAGCGTGAAGCATAAACTAATCCAATGTAACTCTTATTAGTATTTATATCTGTAACCCCTTCATAATATTCAGATGCAGTTTTGGTATCAACGATAAAATTGTAATATTTACCACACAATGAACTCAACCATTTATCATTTTTAGTTTTGTAGTCATAAGTTAATCCTATAGTGGTATTACTTACTTTACTGTCGTAATTAGTTTTGTGTCCAAGCGCACGATCCTTCAATAAATCTTCTGGCCTTGAATTGATATAAGTGTTAGCTGTGTGAAAATTCAGAACATTACTTTTATCAATGACATAATTCAAGTTTACAAATGATACCGTCGTAAATTTCTTAGTGACTCCATCATTTGGCAGAGTACCCACTTCACCCCCATACTTATTAACCGGTGCATATACTTCATATTTCCAATTATACCGACACATTGCTGTATCAATATGATTAACATCAGTAAAGCCTAAAGCAAGATCAGCTTCGAATTCCAAACCATCAACAAAAAATCTGTTTTTAACGATTTTACAATCAGCAGCAATCGAATTAACGACATTATGAGCGTCCTGAACATTGATTTCCAAACCTTGTATTTCTTTCTTTGATCGCATGTATGCCGCTTCAAACTTCATTTCGTCGAACCAGGTTTTAGTAAATGTCAAACCTGTTGCAGCTGTTAATTTGTTGTAACTGTCATGATCTCTTCGTGCCCTAATATTTGTATTCGGCACATCCATCATGTAGTCATTATCTGAGGTGACATAGAAACCTCCTACGCCAATTTGTACACCAGCATCTTTCCGATTATTTTTTAGAACAAATTGCGTTTTGTGGGTGTTGTATGATTGAATTTCATATGAATAATCAACATACTTAGTGGGGTATTCTTTCAGAATCAGATTGACTGCACCACCCATTGCTGAACCACCAAATTTAGCAGGAATCACACCTTTATAAATTTCTATCTGCTCAATCATATCGAGCGGTATATCATTTAATGCTAAAAAATCACTTTGGTCATTAAGCGGTTTCCCTTCAATGTAAAAACCAACACGTTTACCTTCCAGTCCCCGTATGGAAATCTTTGATAAACTACCAACACCACCTAAAGATTTTATCTTAACACCTGAAATACGTGTTAGCACACTTTTAATGTCACTTGCAACGCCTAACATATCTTCAGGTTTGAGAACGGTAACCGGCAATCCCTGCTCCATTTTTTTCCGAGCTTCACTTTTTGCGGTAATTGCGACTTCACCAATTTGCGACATGGATTTTTTCAGATAGAAATCATGTTCATTGGTCCCTTTTTTTAAATCTTCTTGTATGGTTATAGTTTCGTATCCAATATAAGAAACTTGCACCACACATTTAACGGATGGCAATTTAATACTATAATGACCATCAAAATCAGTTATTGTGCCGATAGATCGATCTGACATAACAACATTGACGCCCGGAATGGTTTCTTTTGTTTCCGCGTCATAAACTTTCCCTTGAAACACGCTCTGAGCATGTAACCAAGAATTACATAGCAAGACAAGTCCTGCTGCAATCATTCTTAATCGCATAAAAAAAATGTATTGAATATTAAAATATAGACTATGAAATTTGAGCAGCGTAAGGAGGCGCTCTTAAAGAGTAAAACAACGACTTATGTGTGTGTGTGTTTAAAATTAGTCGTGTTACATATTTTTTCACTGTATATTGTCGAAAAATATTGCCTATACTAAAATTAAGAATGAGTAACAATAAATGAGTAAAAAATAAATATTCAAACTTACTATGCTCATGTTTTACCGGATTCTCATTGTTTGAATCTGAAAAAGGGTGAGCGTGTTGAATAATACTACCATTTTCTGTAATATGCGTATGTAAATTACATGCATTGTTAAGAACTAACATTAGTCCCAACACAAGCATTAAATTTGCTGCAATCAATTTTATGTACGCACATTTCATCATTGGGCGACAAATATAGAATTAATTTAGAATAAATATGAATAAAAGTGAAGATAAGTGATAATAATTTGAAGCACACAAAAGCCCTGGTCTATCGACCAAGGCTTTATCATTCAACTTTAATTTTATTATTACGCTACCATTTCACCATCCAACCATGTGTTAATTTCTCAAAAGTAATATCACTTCCCTCAAAATATTTCTTGATCATATCCATGTTGGGACAAAAAATCATCACCTGTTTTCCTCCCTTGCTTTTTGATTGCGCGATAGCCTTTTCTAATCCCTTAATATGTATTCTTGTTGTTTCTGGTAGTTCATCAAAATTTTCCATACTTTATTTATCCTTTTTTGGTTTAGCAGGCATAGCTCTATACTTTGTTATCCTTGCACTTTGTCCGTATGAATAATTAAACATACCATGAGAATAATACACTTCACGAACAGTATCTTCTTCTTCGGAATATCCTAAATACAAACCCGGTTCCGGTGGTATTTTAACAGCATCAACCCATTCTCCAGCACTTAAACGATCAATTAAATACTCCTTACAATTAGTTGTAGCAACATTAACCGGTATGCCAACTAATGTATTAACTGTGACCCCATAGTAATCATCCCAACTGACATTTGCTTTCATTTCATCAGGAACATCAATCCACAATTGATGTGCGAATATCTTATCTACTTCGAGAGGAACACGAATCCTGATAATGGTACCAGGCTCTACTTTTCCTGTTTCTGCAACTTTAACTGCTAAATCTTCAAGTATCTGCTTCATATATAAAAGTTTTAAATATCGTCAGTAGCGTCTTCTTTTATAAGTAACCACTTAATTGATTCTTCGACCGCCACTTTCTGGGCTTCGTCATGATCTTTGAACCAAGCTGATTCAGTATATTTTTTGTCGCCTTTTTTATGCTTTGGATAAATTGACCTTCCATCCGGATCAGCTACATATAATGCATATTCACATTTAGCAACACAATAAGCTTTTGTATTGTGAATATTGTGACTATCCCGCAACCATGCTTCCACTAAAGCGTACGGAGGTAATGTTTCTTCATCTTCCAGGAAAAATCCTATTCTACTCAATGCACCTATCAAGTTTTTTTCAATTGTAGGTAATCTGTACGTACTCATATCTCATTTATTTTAAAATTAATGAGACAAGTTACGTGTTTCTTCTTTTTTTTTCAACTCTTGATATTTCCTTTCTGCTTTATTCCACCAATAAGCTGATGCTGGAGAAACTTTTTCTTTTCGACACCAACTCATTTTCCAAAACCATTTTATCGTAGCTTCTTTACTCATTTATGGAAATATTTAATACAACCTTTCTTTTTAAGCTTTTTAAAACCTCTTTTTTCAATTAGGTGTTTCTGAAACTGTTTATTCCATATCTCCTGAATCAAGATCGCATATCCATCCCTTTTTGCACTGTTCTCGAAAAACTCCATCACATCATCAAAATGACCATTACCAGGTTCATCATTAAAAACTGCCAGTATCTTGTAGCACCGTTCAGAACATTGATAAAGACCATGACAAGTTCCAATCTTATATTTTAAATAAATATCAGTGCTATCAAATTTCAAATGAGGACAAAGAAAATGATACACTGCATCCATTTCATATGGAGCTTGATAAAATGTCAAATTGTGGGTTGATTTGAAGTTTTCCATTGATCTTATTGTTTTTTCATTTTATACAGATGATATTCTGCTGCAATTTTACAAAGATATCTGTCATATTCATCCAATTCGAATACCTGTCTTTTGGTATGGCCAGCATAGTATTTCAATGCTTCTTTATATTCTTTTTGTTCTAATTTATACATTTCCCCGATGCCGGTAAGCAACCATTCTGCATTAATCATCGGGTAAACTTCTAAAATATTAGTGATCCATTTGCTTTGAATATCAGTTTTGTTTTTAATAGCTTTTCTTATTAAACCATTAGATGCTCCTATCGCATTTTCAAAAATCCTGACAGGTATATTTTCTTCTTTTATAAATTCAGCTATTCGTTCTATATTCATATTAAAAATCAATTCAATTGATGGTTTTTATTAAACACATTATATTTCATCGTTGATATTATTTCCTTCAAATTATCTTCCTTTTCAAAGTCATTTTCTTTTCTGCCAAGAGCTGCCCGAAACGATTTAAAGTGCATTTCAGCTTCTTTTATTTTACGCGTAACAATCAACACTCCGATTTGGACCTTTTTTATCCCTGGATATCGTTTGACCAATTTATCTCTTATTTCTTCCTCATTTAGTTTCCCTTTATCAGTAGCCAATGTAGAACTAGCAATTCTCCATTTTTCATTAGCCAACTGCTCTAAATATATAGTAAAATGGTAAAGAACATTGGGATTATTTTGAAGTTCTTCTATTTCCTTTTTGTTTATTTTTTCCATTGTTAATCAATATTTACAATCACTAAATTATATAATTTTATCATTTTCTTCACATTTTTTCTCATTTTTTACGATATTTGTTTATAGAAACTAATCCATTTTATCATGTTTAAAGCCCCGGAACGTTATCGAATAAAAAATCATCCACGCTTAAGTAGTAATCATAGTAACGGCAATAATGGTTATTTCAAAATACCTCTAAGTAACAGATCGACCGCACATATTATCATTTCAGACGGATTGGGATGGGAACATGTCAGTGTTCACATTATTTCAGATAATAAAGAAAGAACTCCAACATGGATGGAAATGTGTAAAGTCAAAGATTTATTTTGGGACGATACTGATTGTGTTGTGCAATATCATCCTCCAAAATCTGATTATGTGAATATGCATAAACACACTTTACATCTTTGGCGATCTACAGAGACTGAATTTCCAATGCCTAATATTTTAATGGTATGAATAAAGAAGAGCTTAACAATTTTTTTGATACTCTATTGAATCGCAAATTGTTTTACAAATTAGAAGGAAAGATACCTGTCAATTGTGGTTATATAGAATACCACGAAGATAGAATAAACAACGACTGGGTTTTGAAAAAATCCAAACCAATACCAGACGTGGAAGTCAGCACCGTTTTTCTTGGGATTAACACAAATGCTTTTTCGAAAGAACCAGTATGTTTCGAGACAATGATATTCGGCGGCAAATATGATCATTATACAATAAGGAAAGCTAAATACGACGATGCAATCGCAGAACATGACGAATGGTGTCTAAAATTAATAAATGAGCAATGAGTTTTCTAAAACATCTCGATAAAAAAAAGCGTAAAGCTACAAGGATATATTTAATCATGACCATCTTATACATGATTTCATTGACATTCGTCAACATATTTTTCAATCAAGTCTTCACTTATGTGGCTATTGCCTGGATCTTTATTTGGATTGCAACTACAATTTATATTTCAAAGATTTTTAACAAATAAAACAATGTTAACTTATCATACTTCAATTGCTGCCTTAACGATTATTAGATTATTCATCAAGACCGGTGCTGATAAATTACACATTTTAGATATTGAAGCGGCACTAAAAGATTATCCAATAGAATATGGATACATTTGTCTCGGATTGACTTTGCTTTACTCAATGGATGCAGCTGAACACAATGACGGTGAAATTACTCTAAATATACGAGAAGGTCATTTACTTTATTTAAGTAAGTGTATTGTAGATTATAAAATGGAAACAAAAGTATAATCCGCAGAAAAACACTGCAAAACAAACCCCCGGTCGTTAGATCGGGGATTCGTCTTATACTTTGTATTGTGTTAAATAGTAAAGTATTAATCTTCTTATAATTGGCTCATTCTAGCTCACCATGTTTACATTTATTAACATCATGAACTAAAGTTAAGCCGTCACGTAAAACCTTCCTTTCACTTCAATAAATCATTTTTCAAATCATTTAATTTATCTCTTCTTAATAATTCTTTGTCATATTCATTCCTGCGCCACTCCGCAAACTTATCAAAAAAACTATTAGTAGCTTCTTTTAATGCTTTTAAATTATTTTTCGTTTCACTTATCATTCTATCTCTCTCCGACCTAATCTTTTCTTTCTCATTTTCAGGTAAATTTTTCGTTTTGTGAAAAGATTGAATTTGAAAATGTATTTCATCAGCTTTTATAATACCCATATGATATGGCTTACTATGAGAATAATATCGAAGTAGAGATGAATTACCCTGAATTTTGTATTTATAAGTAACCATAGGTGCAAAATTATCTTTCCCTCCTGGCTCTAAATGATAACCATTAGGCATATCATCCAAAGATAATACAACCATTTCTAAATCAACATTTTTTTTATCCCACAAAATATTACAATCCTCGATTCCATATTTTGCTCTTATTTCCCCATAACGGGTAATAATTACGCCTGATAATTCCTCATAAGTCAGATTTTGTATTCTTTCAATTTCATCTGTTCGAATTGAATTAAAAACATCGCTCAATTTTTTTTCAAATAAATCCATAATTGACATTATTTTATATTAAAAAATTAAAATTCTATAAATTTATCTAAATCAGGATCATATCTCCATTTTAAGGACATCTTTGTTGGGGTTTGATTTTCTTCCTGAATATAAAAAGCAAATTCTTGTCCCTTATTTAATAGATGATATTTGGTATTTTTATCATCTATTGAAGATATTTGTGAAATAATTTTACCATTTTTGAATTGTTGATTTTTTACATTTTTCACCGGTTCCAAAATGTGTTTTGATTGAACCGTTACATTAAATCTTTTAATCGGCAAATAATCAGGCTCAAAAATAATAAATAAATTATTTGGTTCAATTTTAATTGATATTTCTGAAAATTCTAAATTCTGCTTTTTTGCAGTTGAACTTAAATGATCACTTAGAGCACTATTATAAATTACACGTTTAACTTCATCAATTGCTAAAGCATCTTCTAAATAATGACGAAAATTCGACCATGTATGAAATTTGTCCGTAACTATGCGATTTTGATTAATATTTAATAAATTAATTATTTTTTGGGTAGTAAATATACTTACATCATAGCTAATTATTTTCGGCTTAATTTTAAAATAGAAAAATGGCACCCAATCATTTATTTGATTTGGCTTTAATTGTTCAAGAACACAAAGTTCGATGCCATTTCTTTTTGCATAATCATTACATGATGACGTATATCCTTCAACTGACACGAAAACTTTTTTCGTTATTTCTGGACAATCATTACATTTCCCATTGAACCCCTCTAGCTGAACAACTGATACTTTTTTCTTATAATTTTTACATTCAATGGCTATAAGCATTTGATAATCACAGCAAGTATATCTAACGGTTATATCAAACTCACGCAAATAATTATCTATATTTCTTAATCTATCATTTTTTTTTATTCTTACATGAGGTTCATTTATAAATGCTTGATGCAACATGAAAATCATATTTTCAAGATAATCACCTTTCTTTTTCCTTGCATTTCCCATGGTAACCCTTACTTTTTTTTAACTAGTTAAGCTAAAATTTAACCAGTACATAATAGATTAATTCGTTATTCCATTTTTTGTTACTAACTTAAAACCGAACATTCTATTTAATTAGATATTCCTTTTTAATCACACACTTACAATATATGCATACGGTAGATTACGGATCTACCATACGTTTTATTTTATGACGTTGATATTTATGCCACAACATAACATCGTATAAAATTCTCCATCGGCCACACTCATTTGTAATCCTACATGAGGTGAAAAATTTCGTTTGGCAAAAAATGATTGTACAATTCCAAACCCAATTGTCAAGTATGTCTTATCTACATCATCACGATTTGAAGAATATAACCCATTTTGTTTTTCACTCGATACACGCCTCATCAGATTAGTTCCGAATGTAAAAGATGTAGGAGCATTTTTTTGTGCATTTGTCAAATAATGAATTGAACCATTTAAACCTGCAAAATGATTTTCTAACAGGTACGTATAACTCACTCCAAATTTAATTCTCTCAAAATTGTTTGTCATTCTCCGTTTTGACATATATCCTAACCCGACTGTTGGTGAAACAACTATTGCAGCTTCTTCAAATTGTAAAGAAAATACAATATTTTTCTCTGTTAACAATTCAAAAGCATACAATCTGGTCGCTCCATCGTCATTCAAAGCTTTTACAAATGCTGATGTAAATCCTCCTTTGTTTTGTAATAATTCAGTTTGAGAATAACAAGTAATCGATGTAAATAACATCAAGACAATAATTAATTGTTTCATATAATTCAATTTGTGCTCTTATGAGTCTTATTTTTCCTTTTCCATTGGTTCTTCATCAGTAATCCCCATTTCCCATTCAAGAGCAGCTTTTATCCCATCCTCGTATGTCATGCCAGGATATATACCTCCTTCTTCGATTGCCGCATTAGCCCGATCAATCATTTCATGTTTTTCTTTTTCTGTTCTCATTTATCTCCTCTCTTAGATATCAATTGGTAATATTCATTTTTAATTGAATCTGCCTCTGCAAGATTTCGTGCAGCACATTTCTGTAAAGAATCCGCTCTTTCAACATGCTTCATCCCGATAGCCATTAATGTTTTTATTTGATTTACTTTATAGTAATGCAACCTTACCATTAAAAAATTCAAAGTCGCAGCAGTAAGATTAATCGCTATGGCAAGCCAAAAGAACACGAGGACACTACGCTTCAAAAATGTTATATTAAAAACTTCGCGCAACCGCCTAATTATTTTTTCTTTATCCATATTGAATACATCTTTTATTTTTTAATTAGCATGATACTATCAATCATGTGATAATTAACTTTTTTGTTGGAACTTGCTGAATTCGTTTTGGTGTCATCCCTTAATAATTACCGTATGCCCCTATTACCGTTTTTATTTTACTTGAGATCGGCTTAACCCCATTATCAAATCTGGCAAGCTCATTAACCATATATCCTTTATCAAACATCATCTCTTGATATACTTCAAAAGAAGTACTGATCCGGCCAGCCCCACGAACCTCATAGCTAATTTGACTCATTTTATTGACCGGTAATTGACAATTCGTGATAAAAAGCACCAACGAAGATATGTACATTTGATGATCTTCCTTATAAAACAATACTCTGATTGGAAAACAGTTCATATCTTTCATTGTTGGTGATTTTTTTAGTGTCTAAGTTCTCGACATATAATTTTTGCTGCTGGTCCAAATATAGCTGCAAAACATTCACAACATACGTAAGCAGTCAAATTATGTCTATAAGGATGACGTTCATCTTGGAATAACTCTTCTCCCACTTTATGCATTGCTTGATGTCCGCACATTCGACATTTTTCCCCAATACATCGATCTGGTATGTTATCTTTTTTCATTTCCATTACATTTTTCTGCAAATTATATAATTTTTCAATTTATGACACATTTTAATTGTTTTTTTTCGACATTTGTATAAGGCAATAGTGTCGAATACAACAAACCGATCAGGTAAAATTTAAAAACATGAATGGATCAGAAACAGGGCAACGCCCAATACCAGTAAAAGATTACATTCTTCGAATTTATTTCGTTGATATTGAAAAATACTCGGATGGCAACATTCCTCATCCAATCGAAAAGGAATTTATTACCGAAAAAGATTGGGAAATATTTTCAAAGGACTTGCAAACATTATTCAATACATTTCCTAATATCAATGTCGGTGACATAATCGGCGATCGCAGTGGAGAAGTATATGAAATCGTAGAGAAAAGTTTTAAAATGGTGGGAGACGACATTACACTGGAAATATGGTTGCTCTAGTTTAAAACAAACAACTGATAAATTCCTCTGAGCTTATGATATAAAATTGTATTTTATTGCTGTTATACTTATAAATCGGAAATTAAACACAATTTGTATTTTATTGATTTTAATAAAAATAGTACATATCAGATGCAATATATTGTATTTTAATAGGTTTAAATGAATCACATTGTAAATAGTTTCTACCGTCGCATCTTAATCGTTGTATTTTATTGACTTTCATATTAATATATCGAAATACTGATTTCGGCAGGTATCAAGGAAAATTGTATTTTATTGATTTTAATTGCGAGTTTCTGTTATAAAAAGGAGGATATCCTTTTGTATTTTATTGATTTCAATCACAAGCAAATATTGTGCAAGTGAATATGATTCGTATTTTAGTGGTTTTAAATGACGATTAAAAGATCACACTGATCAATTATTGTATTTTTTATATCAACATGGTTTTTTATTCCTTTTACAAAGCGCATAAAAAAGACATGTAATAGTTTTGAGCATTTGCTTTAATTGTTGTATTTTATTGATTTCCAAAGCAAATAAAGAATATCTCAAATATTCCAATGGAACCTATGATTTTGTATTTTAAAAAAGTAACGAAAGCGACTGTTTATATCCCGATTGTATTTTATCAATTTTCACTTTATTAAAAATAAAATAACACTATAATATGCCAGACAATTTTTTACACATCCGCTATCAAATGCTTTGGGGGCCTATGAATAATGTTGATCTTGGGCACCCCCAAGAAAATATGAAAAAACTAGGTATCACTTACCAACACGCAACTCCACATGGTATTGCTGATATATGGATATTTTGGAATTGTGATAATTTACCGAAAGATTTACCATCCCATTTAGAAATTTTTAATGCTGATCCCAGAGAATTTATTGGTTATGGTTTAGATGAAGAATTGGCATTGAAATTATATGAAAATAATCCTCTATTGTTGCAAAAAGTCAACAACACTGTGCAAAATATCAAAAACACTGGAGAAGATTGTCATATTAAAAACACAGTAAAAGACATGAGTGAAATTCTTGATGTTTATCTTGAAGATGATGTCAAAAATAACATGTCAAAAAAAGTATATTACACACTTCACGAAACTAAAGATGGTTTTTTTCAAGCTATTCACTTGAAGGCAAAATGTCACCTTAAAGAAGATATTTATCCATCTATAATACGACTCGCCAAAAAGATTAATGATTTATACAAACGCCAAGAAATATTTGAAGGATTTTTAGTTAAATGTGTTCTTATAAAATTAAATGATGAGTTTGTGCTTAGTAGTTATCCTGTGTATCGCGGTACGCCTGAAAGATTAGAAATCATATTAAATGAATGATAATTAATAAAATATTCTTACAGCATTTTTTGTATTTTATTGATTTAGAATTACTGGGAAGTAACTCTTTTTTGTAGATAGTTTTTTTTGACTAACACACAAAAAAGCTCAACTTCCGCTGAGCTTTCTGTTTTGTCTTATGCTTATATTTAATTTAATTATTGATAATGAATTATTTAGGCATATATTTTATGTCTATCTTATTACTTTTTGCAAAATAATCTTTTGCAAATTTATTCACATCTTGAACAGTTAGTGACTTCACAATATCCTGAAACATCGCTTTTTTAGTATGATCTTCACCATACTGAATGTATTTTTCAAGAACTTGATTCCAGTAATTAACATCTTTTACTTCTCTCGCTTTCGCAGACAAAATACCAGTAATTATTTTATTAAAATCCTTTTCATCAACTCCATCTCTTACCAACTGGTTAATTCCATCCAAAGTCATTTTGTGCAAAATATCCAATTGATCCGGATCACACATGAACTGAATATTAAGATTGAATTGTGAATGAGGATAGCGACTTACGTTCTGCGTCACATCTACACCATATGTTCCTCCAGCTTCTTCTCTAATTTCCTTGAAAAATTTCATATTTAGCATGTTTGCTAAAATCCCGAAACAAAACGTATTTTTCAAATTATAGTTCAAAGTATCATTATAAATCATCACAGTACCTGCTTTTGGCGTTGCCATGTCAAATTTATAAATCTTCGAAGTTTTACCTTGTGGAAATCGCAATGGATACTTTTTACAAATTTCTGTTTGATTTGTTGATTTAATGTTCCCTAAATATTTGCAAACAAGCTTTTTTGCCTCTTTTTCTTTTACATCACCAATCAAATAAAACGTCCAATCTTTAGCATTAGATATTCTTTGATAATATATCCTTTTCATTGTTTCGAAATCCATTGATTCGAAAAATTCTTTATTTGCTAATCTTACTCTTTCGCTATTCGAATTAGTTAATAATGTTATTGAGTCCTGGAGCATTGCACTATAAGTACGTTCAGCTCCTTCTAATGATTCAATACTTTTTTTAATCATTAATTTAGTTTTCTTCTCATCAAATCTAGGTTTTTCAAAAATCATATAAACGAGTTTAAACATAGATTCAATGTATTCATTTGTGCAACCGGCTTCAATATTTTCACCCTTTGCATCGATAGAGGCTCCAGCAGCAACTGTTTTTCCAGTTAATATTTTTTCTAATGTATTAACATCATGCTCACCTAAACCTTGCAATTGCGCAAATGTATTGTATAACATGACAGAAGGGAGATCATCAGCATCAACTAATGACATGCCGCCTGGACTTTTTGCTTTTAAACTAACCGTTTTTGGATGATAATTATTGAACTTATATATAACCCTCGCTCCATTACTCAAGGTCCAAATTTGAGCGTTTAAATCATCTATTTTTTCAATTTTATCAATTGATCCAGGCTGCAAATCTTCATCTAACAGTTTTGTTACTGAAGTTGTTTCTGCTTTTTCAGTTTTTTTTGCATTTGATTGAATTGAACTAATTTCAAGTATTTCATCTTTGGTCAAAAATTCTCTTCCTTCCGGACCTTGTGTTGTTATTATTTGATTTTTGCTTGAAGCATTCCATCGAGTAAATTCATCGTTGATTGATTTTAAACTAATATCATTTACCTGACTCTTTATCAATTTATAGATATAGTCAATGCCCCCCATTGGAGAATTTACTAAATAATGATTTTTGCATTCCTCAATAAACTCGTTATTTACCCTCTTATCTTTATTTTGATAATAATTTTCCAAACTCATCAAAAATTCTGTTTTGCACATCAGGAGTTCATCAGCAGTAAAGCCATTAATAAGAATATCATCCCTTATCTCCATAACTTTCCTTAAACTCTCTTTATCTTTCCCTTCTTTAGGTACAATAGCTATTGTATATACATCATAGCCTTTTACAAACTCATTATAGGTCATAGCACCTTGTAAAAATGGCTGTTCTTCATTTCTATTTAATCGATCGAAGCGTTTTGCTATCATTGAATTGCAAAAACCAGTTATATTACTTTGCTTTAATTCGCTAACAGTGTTCGCCTTTTTCAAATCTTTTTCGAACCTGGTACGTAATATAATAGCGCTGTGTTGTAAATCCTTATCTGACACCGATACATATTTAATATCATCATGGTCATCTATTTTAAATTCAGGCCGA
>Ga0126339_10000002_pt1 | contig 82675 bp, 72 predicted proteins | sample OrbTmetagenome_2_FD_92532 | JGI IMG/M metagenome (GOLD analysis project Ga0126339, IMG submission 92532) | Coral microbial communities from Petempiche,Puerto Morelos, Mexico - Orbicella T R C metagenome | ecosystem: Host-associated > Invertebrates > Cnidaria > Coral | place: Petempiche,Puerto...
GTTAAAGATCGGGGCTCAACTCCGAGAAGGCAGTGGAAACTGTGAAGCTAGAGTGCGGTAGGGGTAGAGGGAATTCCCAGTGTAGCGGTGAAATGCGTAGATATTGGGAAGAACACCAGTGGCGAAGGCGCTCTACTGGGCCGCAACTGACACTGATGGACGAAAGCTAGGGGAGCGAATGGGATTAGATACCCCAGTAGTCCTAGCTGTAAACGATGGATACTAAGTATTGGATAATAAAAAATTCAGTGCTGTAGCTAACGCGTTAAGTATCCCGCCTGGGGAGTATGCCCGCAAGGGTGAAACTCAAAGGAATTGACGGGGGCCCGCACAAGCGGTGGAGCATGTGGTTTAATTCGATGCAACGCGAAAAACCTTACCAGGATTTGACATTTCATTTATTATTCAGAAATGAATATGTTTATTATGAAAACAGGTGGTGCATGGCTGTCGTCAGCTCGTGTCGTGAGATGTTGGGTTAAGTCCCGCAACGAGCGCAACCCTTATCTTTAGTTCATAAGTCTAAAGAAACTGCCGGCGATAAGCTGGAGGAAGGTGAGGATGACGTCAAGTCAGCATGCCCCTTATATCCTGGGCGACACACGTGCTACAATGGTTAAGACAATGGGAGCTACTTTGAAAAAAGATGCAAATCTCAAAAACTTAATCTCAGTTCGGATTGTAGACTGCAACTCGTCTACATGAAGTCGGAATCGCTAGTAATCGCTGGTCAGCCATACAGCGGTGAATACGTTCTCGGGCCTTGTACACACCGCCCGTCACGTTAGGAAAGCTGGTTACACCCGAAGTCATTACTTTAACCAATTGGAGGAGAATGCCGAAGGTGGGATTAGTGATTGGAACGAAGTCGTAACAAGGTAACCGTACTGGAAGGTGCGGTTGGATCACCTCCTTAAATGAGTTTAATTTTAAATTATTATATAAAATTCAAATAGTCTAAAGATTATCCTAAATTTAGGATAATCTTTAGACTATTTGAATAAAATTTAAAACTTGATTTATCATTTTTTTATGATAAAATTTAATACTAAATAATAATTATATTTTTAATAAAACATTTAAAATGACTGCAGAATATTTACCATCGATTCTTGTACCTTTAATTGGTCTTGTATTTCCAGCAATTACAATGGCTTCAATTTTTATTTACATTGAAAATTCAATGATTGATTAATGTTCAAAAACAAATCGTACTTAAAAAAGTACGATTTGTTTTTGAAAAGAAAATTTTAAAATCTATAACTAAGAAAAAAATGTTTTTGAATAAATACCAAGAATTAAAAAATCTTAAAATTATCAACCTAATATTTAGTTTTTTATTTTTTATATCTATAAGTTTTCCATTAACAAGCAATGCTTTTCCAATATTCGCACAACAAAATTATACTAATCCTAGAGAAGCTAATGGTAGAATTGTTTGTGCTAATTGTCATTTAGCACAGAAATCAGTTGAAATTGAAGTTCCACAATCTGTTCTTCCAAATACTGTATTTGAAGCTATTGTTAAAATTCCATATGATCAACAAATTAAACAAGTATTAGCAAATGGTAAAAAAGGGGATTTAAATGTTGGAGCAGTTTTGATATTACCAGAAGGTTTTGAGATGGCCCCAAAAAATAGAATTTCACCTGAATTGAAGAAAAAAATAAATAAACTATTTTTTCAACCTTATAGTGAAAATCAACAAAATATCTTAGTAGTTGGTCCTGTACCCGGATCTAAATATAAAGAAATGGTTTTTCCAATTCTTTCTCCAGATCCTAAAAAAGATAAAAATATTTCTTATTTAAAATATCCTATTTATGTCGGTGGGAATAGAGGAAGGGGACAAATTTATGCAGATGGTTCAAAAAGCAATAATACTATATTTTCGTCTTCAATAAATGGTAAAATAATAGACATTCTTCCTTTAGAAGATGAAAATAAAATAAATAATGGATTTTCAATTATTATTGAATCTAATACAGGTGAAAAAATTATTGAAAAAATTCCATCTGGTCCAGAAATTGTAGTTAAAAAAGGTGATATAGTTCAAATTGATCAATCTCTAACAAATAATCCAAATGTGGGTGGATTTGGTCAAAGAGATACTGAAATTGTTTTACAAAACCCAAGCCGTATTCAAGGATTATTAGTATTTTTATTTTGTGTTCTTTTAACACAATTATTTTTAGTTTTAAAGAAAAAGCAATTCGAAAAAGTACAACTCTTTGAGATGAATTTTTAAAGTTACTAGAGTTTAGTATTTAATCTTTTAAGCTAAACTCTAGTTTTAGTAAAACGCATGTATGGCTGAGTGGTCGAAAGCAGCGGACTCATAATCCGTTTCCAAAAGGACAGCGTAGGTTCAAACCCTACTACATGCATTTTGTTACAAAAAAAACTACTATTATAAATGTTCAATATTTATAAAAATACTTATAAGAATTATAAAAATTTTTAATATTAAATAAAAATGAATTTTTTTTTAAAATATCCTGTTATTTATTTTTAAATTCAAAATAATTTAATTAAAACTGATTAATTTAAAGCCTTTTTTATTTTAAAATATACAACATTATTGACAAATTTTGTTTTATAAATCTAATTAAAAAAAAATATTTTAAAGTTATTTCAGGATTAAAACTTTAAAAAAAGTTTAAAAATAATTTTTTTAAATAGATGTCTAAAAATGTTTTTTAAATTGGCTATTATTTATATTAATTTATAATTAAATAATTATAAAAAAAGAAATCTAAAAAATAAAAAAAAACTTGAAAAAGCATTAAATTTAGGTAAATTTAATTTTTAGAAAAACTAATATTAAATTTGAGCTGAGCATAATTAAAATTATATTCTGAGTTCTTTTGCAATTTTTAATTTCAAACTACTAACCGAAAAATCCTCTAAAATAATTGAAAAAAATCAATATACTTTTTTTATAGATTTAAAATTAACAAAAAAACAAGCTAAATTTATCATTGAAAATATTTATAAAGTAAAAATAATTTCTTTACAAACTCATATTCTCCCGAAAAAAAGAAAAAGATTAAGTAAATTTGAAGGATATAAAAAGCAATATAAAAAATTAATTGTTCGAATTCAATCTAATCAGTCGATACAAATTTTACCAAAGAATTAAAAAATTTCTTAAAAAAAAAGGCATGTCTCAAATCATTGAAAAATCATTATGTATTAAAAATTTTAGGAAAAAAGGGCGTAATAATAGAGGTTCAATTACTAGTCCTCACCGTGGAGGAGGGCATAAAAGATTATATAGAAAAATTGATTTTAAGAGATCTAAAATTGGAATTTTAGCAAAAGTAAAACGTATTGAATATGATCCTAATCGTAGTGCATCAATAGTACTTTTAAATTATTTAGATGGAACAAAACAATATATTTTACATCCAATTGGATTAAAAATTGGTGATTGGGTTATTAACAGTCCTACAGCATCCACTTCAATTGGGAATTTTTTACCACTTAAAAATATACCGATTGGAACGCAGGTTCATAATATTGAACTTAATCCTGGTAAGGGTGGACAAATCGCAAGATCAGCTGGAGCAACCGCTCAAATAGTTTCCAAACAAAAAAAATTTATAACTTTAAGTCTACCTTCAAATGAAATACGATTAGTATCAAAAGATTGTTGGGCTACAATTGGACAAATTAGTAATATAAATCATAATAATAAAATTTATAAAAAAGCAGGTCGTAAAAGGTGGCTAGATCATCGCCCAAAAGTACGAGGAGTAGCGATGAATGCAGTTGATCATCCTCATGGTGGGGGAGAAGGTCGAGCACCTATAGGTCGTGTAAATCCTGTTACTCCCTGGGGTAAACCAACTCTAGGTAAAAAAACTCGAAAAATTAATAAATATAGTAATAAATTAATTTTAAAAAGAAGAAAATAATAAATATTTATGACGCTTTCTTTTCCTTTTGTTGCTGATGAATTATTAAATAAACTTGACAAATTAAATTCTAAAAAAGAAAAAAAAGTTATCCGAACTTGGTCTCGATCTTCTACTATTGTACCATTAATGATTGGTCATACAATTGCTATTTATAATGGTCGCGAACATATTCCTGTATTTATAACAGATCAAATGATTGGACATAAACTTGGTGAATTCTCACCAACTCGTACATTTAGAGGTCATATTAAAACTGATAAAAAGTTATCAAGAAAGAGATTTTAAGTTTTCTATTTTGAATCAAAAAATACAATTTTATGGGACAAAAAATTCATCCACTTGGTTTTCGACTTGGAATTACAAGGGATCATAAATCAAAATGGTTTGTTAATTCTATATTTTATCCAAGTTTAATTTCTGAAGATTATTTTATTCGAAAACATTTATTTAAAAAATTTCGCAATATTGGTATTACAGATTTAAATATAAATAGAAAATTTAATGATCAAATTCACATAACTATTTATTCTTCAAAAGCAGGTAATTTATTAAATCGTGAATATAACGAAAATAACTTAAAAAAACTTAGTAAAAATTTAGCATCACAAATTATAAAATATAGAAAAAAAAATTTTATAAATTTACTCAAAGAAGAAAATAACCCAACAACTCTTTATTCATTAGATCCAAGAATTAAATTCCAAATATTCGAATTATTAAATCCTGACTCAAACCCATACTGTATTGCTAATTTTTTAGTTGAACAACTTGAAAAAAGAATGGCTTTTCGTCGTGCTATTAAAAAAGCAATACGAAAAGCTCAGAAGACTCAAATTTGTGGAATAAAAATTCAAATATCTGGAAGATTAAATGGTGCTGAAATTGCTAGAAGTGAGTGGGTTCGAGAGGGTCAAATTCCTCTTCAAACTTTAAAGGCTGAAATTTACTATTGCTATCAAACCGTTAAAACTGTTTTTGGAATATTGGGAATAAAAGTATGGATTTTTAAAAAATAATTTAATCTTTATTATGTTAGAACCAAAAAAAACAAAATTTCGTAAACATCATCGTGGTCGCATAAAAGGAAAATCTAGTAAAGGATCAAAAATTGTATTTGGAAATTTTGCTTTACAAACAATAGAACCTTGTTGGTTAACAGCAAAACAAATTGAAGCTGGTCGAAGAGTTATAACACGTTATACGAAAAGAGAAGGTAAACTCTGGATTCGTGTCTTTCCAGATAAATCAATCAGTATGCGTGCTGCTGAAACACGAATGGGTTCAGGAAAAGGTAATGTCGAGTATTGGGTAGCAGTCTTAAAACCTTATAAAATTATTTATGAAATTTCTGGTGTTCGAGAAAAAATAGCTCGACAAGCTATGAAAATTGCTTCTTATAAATTACCTGTTAAAACTCGATTTTTAATAAATAATTCAATTTTCGTTAAAAAATTATAGTGATTATGATTCAACCTCAATCTTGTTTAAATGTTGCTGATAATACTGGTGCACGAAAGATAATGTGTATCCGTGTTTTAAATAAAAATAAGAAACAATATGCTAATGCAGGAATGATTATTATTGCTGTTGTTAAAGATGCATTACCAAATATGTCAATTCAAAAATCCGATATTGTTCGAGCTGTTATTGTCAGAACATCAAAAAAAATAAAACGTCAAAATGGCATGAGTATTCGTTTTGATGATAATGCTGCAGTTTTAATAAATAAGGATGGTTTACCTTTAGGGACCCGTATCTTTGGTCCAATTGCTAGAGAACTTAGAGAAAATAACTTTACGAAAATTGTATCTTTAGCACCTGAAGTTTTATAATATAAATATAATTTTAATATGGTACAAAGATTAAAAAAATATTATTTTGATATAATTATTCCAAAATTACAATATAATTCTCTTTTTCAATATAAAAATAAACAACAAGTTCCTCGAATCCAAAAAATTGTTATAAATCGTGGTTTAGGGGACGCTTCTCAAAATGAACAAATACTAAAATCTTCTCAAATTTTGAAATCTTTAATTTTTAAATAAAAATAAATTTTATAAGATTTTATAAAAACTTTCTTTATCTATTGGGCAAGATAATAAACTTAATATCGCTTTAACTAAATTTTAGAACTAAACTAGAATTTAAATTTTTTTATTTGATTTAATAGGGAAGATTATAATCAAAATTTATTAATTTTAAAGCAATTTAAGACCCTAAAGTTAAAATAAAAATTAGAAAATTTAATGAATGGAAAGTAAACTTCAAATTAAAAAGAAAATTTAACAAATAAAATCAAAAATTCGAAAGAATTTTAAGTTTAAATTTATTAATTTAAATGAATGTTAGTATGAGCTGAATATAAAGAAATTTACACTTTCAGTTCTGAAAAACTAAAAATTTAGGCTATTTTTAGTAATTTAATGGAATTAAATTTTATTGTTGGACAAAAAGCAATTGTTACTCAATCAAAAAAATCAATTGCAGGTTTTAAAATTCGACAAAAAATGCCAGTGGGAATTTGTGTTACACTAAGAGATAATTACATGTATGGTTTTCTTGACAGATTAATAAATCTTGCTTTACCTAGAATTCGCGATTTTAGAGGTTTAAAAAATAAAAGTTTTGATGGGAATGGAAATTACACATTAGGTTTAGAAGAACAATTAATGTTTCCTGAAATAAATTATGATAAAATTCACCAAATTCGTGGAATGGATATATCTATTATTACAAATTCAAAAACAGATCAAGAATCCTTTTATCTTTTAAAATATTTTGGTTTTCCATTTCAAAAATCAGACTTAATAATTTAAAAGAAGAATTAATATAATTTTTTAATATGTCTAATGATAAAGTTAGCGACTTTTTAACTCAAATTAGAAATGCAAATTTAAATCATAGTTCAAGTATTATAATTACAAAAACACAAATTAATTATCAAATTTCTGAAATATTAGAAAAAGAAGGTTTTATTCAATCTTTTAATGAATACTCTTATAATCAATTGATAATTTATTTAAAATATGAAGAATTAGAACGAAAACCTATTATTACTAATTTAAAAAGAATTAGTAAACCAGGTCGACGTATATATGCTAATTATAAAGAAATACCAAGTATTCTTGGAGGGTTAGGGATTATAATTTTATCTACTTCTAAAGGAATTTTAACAGATCGAGATGCAAGGTTTTTTCAAATTGGTGGAGAAATTTTATGTTCTATATGGTAAAATAAATTTAAATATAATAAATAAAGATGAATAATTTATAAAATTTTAAAAATGTGTGTCAAGAAAAACAAAATTTAATTGAAATGAAAGGTATAGTACTTCAATCCCTTTCAAATGGTATATTTCGCGTTAAATTAGAAAATGGTTTTTTTGTTTTAGCTCATATTTCTGGAAAAATACGAAAAAATTATATTCGTATTTTATTAGGCGATCAGGTAGCTGTTGAATTAAGTCCTTACGATTTAACTAGAGGAAGAATTATTTATAGATTTCCACAATAATAAATTGTTTATTTTAATTTTAGATAAAGACAATATGAAAGTTCGAGCATCAATTCGCAAAATTTGTACTAATTGTCGATTTGTTCGCCGTAAAGGGAAAGCATTTATCATTTGTAAAAACCCAAAACATAAACAACGTCAAATACGAAAATCTAATTAAATATGTTAAAAAAAACTTTAAAAAAGAAAGTAAAACGTAAATTTTCAAACGGTATTATTTATATTCGATCCACTTTTAATAATACAATAGTTACTTTAACTAATCCTAAAGGAAATACTGTAGCTTGGTCTTCTTCAGGATCTTGTGGTTTTAAAGGTGCTCGTAAAGGCACTCCTTTTGCTGCAAAAATTGTAATTGATTCAATTTTAAAACGTTGTTCTGATTTTGGAATTAAACAAATTAAAATTTTAGTTAATGGTTCTGGATCTGGTCGTGAATCCGCAATTCGAAGTTTACAAAAAATAAATTTTCAAATTATTTTAATACGTGATATAACATCTATTCCTCATAATGGATGTCGACCACCTAAAAAAAGGAGGATTTAATAGAAATGACTAATTTATTATTTTCATGTATTGAATCTAGAGTTGAATCAGGCCAAATTTTATATGGTTGCTTTAAATTAGGTCCTTTTAATATAAATCAGAGTTTAACAATTGCAAATACATTAAGAAGAGTATTATTAGCTAACTTAGAAGGTTTAGCTATTACTTTTGTTGAAATTGAAGGTGTTAAACATGAATATTCAATTATTCATGGTGTTCAAGAATCTGTTTTAGAAATTTTAGCAAATTTAAAATGTATGCAATTTAGAACTAATAAAAGGATTTATAAACCACAAATTGCTTATTTAAATTGTCAAGGTCCAAAAATTATTTATTCTAAAGATTTAAAATTACCTGCATCAATTCAATGTATTGATCCACATCAATATTTAGCTACATTAGCTGTTGATGGGATAATTAAAATGAAAGTTTTTATTTGTCAAGGTCGAAGATATTGTTTACAAAAATCTTTAAAACCAATTATTCAAAAACAATTTAAACAATTTTTAAGAAGAAATTTTAGAAACTATTTATTTTTAGATGCTATATTTTCACCCATTCAAAAAGTAAATTATATTATTGAAAAAAATAATAAATTAGATAAAGAATTTATTTTATTTGAAATTTGGACAAATGGTAGTTTGTATCCTAAACAATCTTTGTATAATGCTATAACGGAAATTATTAAAATTTTAATTCCTTTTCGGAATTATCAAGGTATTAAATATTTAGGTAATGATAAATTAAAAAAACAATTTAAAGATAATAAAAAAATTATTAATAAAATACAATCTATTTCTTTTAAAGAAAAATTATACTCATTAGATATTAATAATTTAAATTTAAAATTGTCTACTTATTATTATTTAAAAAATAATCAAATTAGTACAATATCAGATCTATTAAATCAACCTAAAAAAAATTGGTTTTTATTAAAAAAAGAAAATAAATTAATTTTTAATGATATCAAATTAAATCTTTTATCCATTGGATTAAAATTAAAAATTAACTGAATATATAATAAAAGCTTTAATAATTATATATTAAAGAAAAAGAGAAAAAACTCATGAAAATGTTAATATATATATATATATATGAAATTCTAGAGCTTCTGATTTGTATCTTAATTAAATAAAATTAAAGCATTAATAGCTTAATATTTAATACAGTATATTATATACTAATAAAGTTATTGTTTTACTTAATTGAAGTTCAGATTTTATATTTGGATTGGAGTACTTGTACATATATTTTGTATGAATATATTTTCAACTGAAATACCTTTTTTTTATCTTAACCCAAAAAGGGCCTTATCATTTAAAGATTAGGAATTATACAAATTAAAATTCCCCATATACATTTTTGACTCTTAGGGATTAAAATAGATTATCTTCAAAATTTTAATGTCTAAAAATTTAAAATTACATTCGACATATTGAAAAACTTAACCTATACTAAAAAAAAAAGAGTTTATTTAATTTTACTTTTAAAATAGAAATAAAAATAGAAATGGAAGCTAATTATAATCAATTAACATTTAATTTATCTGAAAATGACTTTTTTAATGTTCAAGGGTACTATGAATTAAAAAGGTACGGCTTCAATTATCAAAAGAGGATAAATTTATCTTATAAGATATTGAAATCACCTGGTTTAATCCCTTTAGAAGACTTTATGTCTGAGTATTTCGAAAAAATATTACTGAATGGTTTCTTAAAACTGCAATCAAAACATGTTTATTGGCAAAGAATGATTATAACTACTCCCTCAAAGCAATTTAAATATGTTTTACCTTCAAATATCAAAGGTCATATAGATAGTCTTCTTTTTAATCCATCAAATAGTTATAAATTTGAAATTCAGAAGAAATCTGGACGAAATGTGTGTTTCAAACTTTATGGAATTCCATTAAATATTGATGATCGTTTAATTGAAAACTTTAAAAAAATGCTTTTAAATCCACTTATATTAGAAAAAAGTGATTGTATTATCGAATTTTAAATTGAGTATTTACATCAATGGTTTTTGTAAATCTTTTATTAAATGTTTTTGAAAAAGTTAGTATCAATTTTTTAAAATAAAGTTAGATCGAGTATATGAATAAATAATACTATAAGAGAGAGGTAGATTTGTTTTCCGTTTTATATAAAACGGAAAACAAATCCTTTTGGGCTAATATATAAAGTTTAAAATTTTTTTATTTTATTTTTTTCGAATTTTCTATCATAATTTTCAAGAAAAATGTTCATAATTTCAATATCTGACTTAATCCCTCTACCATATTTTTTTATTAACTCCGAATCTGATTTAACCTTCATATCATTATATTTTTCTTTTCCGAATACTTTAGTAAGCATGTTATCAATTCGTCTTCGTTTTGTACATACAATTTCCCATAGTTCTGCACGATTCCGAGATCTTGGTTTTTTAAATCTAAAACGACCTCTTTTAAAATAAAAGTTTGGATCCTCTTCAAGTATGAATGAATGTTCTACATTATATTTCTGAAGGTGTCTTAAATTATATATACTGAGATGTGAATTCACTTCACTATCGATTACAAATAATAGCCCAATTATAAAAAGATATACATAATCCCATTTCATTGTTTATTATATTTTTATTATATTTTTATTATATTTTTATTATACCTAAAAACACTAAATGAGGCTGTAGTTCAATTGGTTAGAGTACCGCCCTGTCAAGGCGGAAGTTACGGGTTCGAGTCCCGCCAGCCTCGTTTTTATATAAAATTCAAAAAGATTAAGGACCTAATTTAAATTTAAAACCTTTAAATTTCGGAATATAATTTAACAATTTGATTAATTTCTCTTGAATTTCAAAATTTAACGGTTCATTTCCTGACCAAGCAAAACCTCCTTTTAAAGGATGTACCAAAATCATTATCTTATCTTTATCTTTGCTTTCAAGTCTTTTAAAAAAAGAAGGTAAAGTTTCATAAACTAATTTATTATCATAATCTAAAACATCAGTATATTCAAAAAGATCCTTTTGTATTTGAAGAGTTTGTTCACTATATTGACTGTAATCCAAGTTTAAATGATAATTTAAATCCTTTTTTATATTATCAATTTTATCTTTTTTTAAAGGCCATTCTAAAAAATGGATTTTTCTTCTTTTAGTTTTTTTTGAAATTTCAGGATTCTTTATTTTTTTTATCTTTGTATTTACTCTTGATCGAGTTGATAAATAGTTTGTAATTAAAAATTTGCGTGATTTTAAATCCCATCCAGCATAAAACGGGTTAGGTTTAGCTTCAATAAAGAAAAGTATATTCTTATTTTTATTATTTAACTTTTTAAATTTGTCTAAAAAATTTTTATCATTATTTATTTCTTCATGACGGAGAGGATTTTGTATATCATTCTTTTCTTTAAATAAAAGTTGATCATATTTTAATATAGATCTCTCGTTTGGATTTGTTTTTTTATCTAAATTAATTGAAAAAAGCTTTCTAACAATTTTTAAAGTTCCAAAAAATTGTTGATTATAAACTTTATTTGCATAGCTTTTTGAGCCAAGAAAAATATCTTGATAATCCTTATGATAAGGTGTTTTAAAATAACTAAGTAAACTATCATAATAGTCAGATAACAATAATCTTCGATTAAATAATAAATGTTCTTCATCAGTCTTTAGTGAATATTTTTTTGGTTCACGAAATAAAAAATCAATAAAATCAATACTCAAAAGCCATTTATAAACCCAATTTGAATAATATTTTCTTTTTAATTTTTTTCCTAAAGTATCTTCAAATTCATCTGTTTCCATATAGTCAAAAAAAGCAAAGGAATCAAATCCATATTTTGAAAATTCAGTTATTGCAGAAAAAGGTTCTTGATCATCATCATGATAAAAGTCTGGAACTATCGATTTATCTGTATCACTTTGATAATCTTCAATAAAGCGAAAAATAAAATCTTCAAGGTCACATTGAGCACTATATATTGGAGCATATAAATCCAAATTTTTTATATCTTCTTTTTTTAAATCTTCGAAATCTATATATTCATCATCTGATTCTTCCTCCACAATTTCCGGTTCCTCCGGCTCTTCGAAATCTTCAATTATTCTTGTTTTAAAACTAAACCCAGGCCTCATTTTAGATAATTTAGATTTAAGATTCGGGAAGAATCTTTTAATAATTTTATTTATAAGTCCTGGTGAACCAAGAGATAATCTATCGTTTCGTGACCTCCAAATATATTCTGCTTGATAATTTAAATCTTCAAAAGTAAGATCGAGTTCAGATCCTGTGAAATACCGGCTGCGACTAAATGGAGTTGGATCAGTATCTAAAGATGTGTGTGAAGAATATTCACCTAATCTTCCTTTTTTAAAATCACCTTGAGTGGTTTTTACATGAAAACCTCTTAGCGCATTATCATCCGAAATAAAGCCTAATTGACCACTTGTTATATAATCAAAGCTATAATATGGAAAGGAAGTTAAAGAGAATGCGATTAAAGTTACTAAAGAGGAATAATGAAATAGTCGCACCCATCTTGAATAACTGAATTTAAAACGTTCACATATAGCGTATCCCAACCAATAAATAAATCCTCCTAAAGAAAGAGTTAAAAAAACTGAACTTATCATTAAACCAGATAAATACAACCAATTATCAAGAAAAGAATCTAAAGGATATGGTGAATTTACCACTTCAAAAAGTGAGGGTTCAGCACTAAAAGAAATATTTGAAAAATAAGAAAAAAAGGTTGTTTGTTCAGTCCAAGTTAAACAAATATGAAAAATAAAAAGATTTCTTAGAGTTCTTACTTCGGATATTTTTATTCGACGAATTGGTTTATTAGAAATAATAAATACAGCACCTAAGGTTAAAATTAAACCTAAAAGATAGACTACAAATTCGGCAGATAATACCGGAAAAATAATAAAACGAAATCCGCAAATAATGCAAAACAAAAAAAATAATTGACCTACTACAAGTCCTAAACCAGCAGCAGTACCAGCGTATAGTCCCTCAACAGTAAAACGGCGTAATAATAAAATATGGTTAGCTGAAACTGGTATTGAAAATAAAAAGCTATTTAATAATCCACTTAAAAAGGGCCTTTCAATTAAATTTGGTGTATTAAAAAAATTAAAAAGGTAAAGTGATGGATTATCTACGACCGGAGTATCTATAAAACTAGAATACATAATTCTTGGAATAGAAACTCTTAAAAAACAAAAATCATTAAACCAACGAAATGTTAAAATATATTTAATTAAAAATTTTAAAGAATCTAATAAATACAAAAAACTAAATTTAAAAATTTGTAAATATTCTGTACTTCCATAAAATGAACCATAAAAATCATTAATAGATTCAACAAAATCTTTTAGAAACTGAGCAAATGACATAAGCTGAGTTTTAAATCGCTTTATTCCAATTTTGAAAAAAATTAATACAAATTAATAAAAATAATGATAATATTAACATAACTGTTCCTATAATAGTTGCTCCTTTATAATCATATTGCTCAAGATATTGAAAAATAAAAACAGATGCAGTAAGATCTTTTAAAGGAAAATTTGAAGAAATAATAACAATTGAACCATATTCTCCTATTGCACGGGAAAAGGAAAGTGTTAAACCAGTTAATAGTGATGGTAATAAATTAGGTAAAATAATAGTATAAAAAGCTTGCCAAGGAGAAGCGCCTAATATCCAAGCTGCATTTTCAAAATCTTTTTCTAAAGATTTAATTGCTGGTTGTAAAGATCGAATTAGAAAAGGAAAAGATACAAAAATCATTGCAATTATAATTCCTAATCTTGTAAAAACTATTTCTATATTTAATTTAGATAAATAAGAACCTATAATTCCTTTTTCATTATAAATACTTATTAATGTAAAACCTGCTACAGAAGTTGGTAAAGCAAATGGTAAATCTACAATAATATCAAGTATTTTTTTACCAGGAAATTTATATCGAACTAAAACCCACGCTACTAAAAACCCAAAAAAAGTATTAAAAAAACACGCTATGCTTGCCAGTATAAATGTTACAAAATATGCAGAAAGGGCAACTATATCAGTTGCCCTTGAAATAAATGAACTTAATAATTCATTACTAGCTCGAAAAATTAATACACTAATTGGAAAAATTAATAAAAAGGTTAAATATAAAAATATAAAAACCCAAGAATTTAAATTGTTTCTAATTTTCATTTTAAAGTTTAAATGCTTCTATAAAGAGTAAATTTTATTTTATAAGATTAGTTATTATAAATATAACAATAGTACTCCATGTTAACCAATTCAGAAAATGTTTAGATTCACCATAATTTGCAAAAAAACCACTTTCATAAAATTCAATTAATAAAGCATTATCTTTTTGAGTTTGTGGAGAAATTAGAAGAATAATAATCAATGCAAGAATAAAACGCTTACGAAAAATTAAACTAGAAAAATTTCCAAAAAAACTAAATATGTAATTTTCACTACTTTTAGCTTAAATTGCGACTTTTTAAAAGTCAATTTTTTCAATTTTTTTTTTCTTTCAAATTTTTAAATGAATGAAAATCTTGGATTTAAAAAAATTAATATAATTAATTAATTTTTTTAAATTTTTAATAATTAAATAATTAAATAATTAAATAAAGGGTCCTTATTTATTTTGAATTTATGAATTAATAAAAATTTTTATTTTACGATAAAATTTTTTTGAAATTCTAAAACCTTATAAGGTTAAAATTATTACCCTGTTTTTAAAATTATTAAAAAAAATTATTAAAATTTTGTAAAATTATGTATAAGAATAATAATAAGTACGTTAAATTAAATCTTCCAGATAATATCATTTTAATTTTATTTAGTTTTAGGGAATTTTATTTATTTTTAACTCGTCTTTAATTTAATATTATAATTTATTGTAAAAACGAGTTAAACCATTTAATTATAATAGATTTATTGAATAATAACTTTTGCACCAGCAGATTCAAGTTGTTTTTTTGCTTCTTCAGCCTCTTGTTTAGAGATTGATTCTTTAATTAATTTTGGAAGTGAATTTGTTAATTCTTTTGATTCTTTTAAACCTAACGAAGTTAATTCTCGAATTATTCGAAATACTGTTAATCTTTTTGATCTTTGATCCTCTGAAGGTACTTCTTTTAAAATTAAATCGAAAGTCGTTGATTCTTCTTGATCTACCTGATTAATTTTAGTTTTTTGTTCATTGGGAATAGATGTTGATTGAGGTAAACTATTCATTGATGCTATTGAAGTATTAACTTCAAAAGTTTCTTCAATTTTTTTAACTAATTCGATTGCTTCTAATAATGTTATAGATTTTAATTTTTCAATAATTTCTGTAATTTGATATAAATAATTATTTAATCATTTTAAACTAAAGGCGCTACTTAAATAGCATTTAGCTTTTGCTATTTTTAGAAATTTAGCATATTCAAATTTTATACTTTTTCAAGTTTTTTGTTAAAGGATTTTGAAATTCTTTTATTCTAAGAAGATAATTTTAAATTTAGGATTCTTTCTTATTTCAAAAATGAGAGATAAGATGTTTTTATTACAACAAAAAAAATCATCATATTTTTTGAACTCGATTTTAGATTTAATTATATTTATCCATTATTAAATTTTTATGCTCTCGAAAATCTTTATTTATTTCGATTGAACCTTTTTACTTTTTAATTTAAAAAATTTTGTATAAAAGTAAAGATTTAAATTGTTGTATTAGACATATATAATAATAATTTATTAAATTGAGAATATTGAATTTTTAAAATTAACGTTTTGAAAATTGTGGTGCTTTACGTGCTTTTTTTAGACCATATTTACGACGTTCTTTGGATCTAGAATCTCTTCTAAGATAGCCTTTTGATTTTAAAGATTTTTGATAAGAATAATTTAATTTATATAACCCTTTTGCAATACCTAATTGAACTGCTTCCGTTTGTGCTTTTAATCCACCACCATGTACATTAATATTAATATTATAATTTCTTATTACACCTAAATTTTCTAATGGTTTACAAATTAATGAACGATAAATTAAATTGTTCTGAATATAAGAATTCATATCTGCTTTATTAATTAGAATTCGACCTGAACCTTTTAAAATTTGAACTTTTGCAGTTGCTTCTTTTCTTCTTCCTAAAGTTATTATCATTTATTTCTTGTTTTATTTAAATATTTTACAATCATTTTAAAACTATTTCAAAAAAAGTATAAATTTTAAATAAACTAAAAAAATAAATACCTGTTACTCGACTTGAACGAGTGACTTTTCGCATATGAGACGAACGCTCTGACCGACTGAGCTAAACAGGCCATATTATATTAAATTTTTAACTATAATAGAACATAGGAATCGAACCCATACCCTTAGCTTAGCAAGTTAAAACGTTACCACTACACTAGTGAATTTTATTAATTATATAATTGTTTTTTAAAATTATAAAAATACTCTTGATGGGACTTGAACCCATAAGTTCATTGACTATGGCTCCTCGGACCATTGCGTTTACCAATTTCGCCACAAGAGTCTTGAAAATAGTCTTTTATTTAATTTAAATAGATAAATCTTAAATATTTTATGATTATTAATAAGTTTATTTGAATTTATTTATTTAGTCTGGTTAATACTAATTTTGCCCAATTAAAAGCTGTTTGAGCTTTTTTTTCAGCTTTTTGACTCCAATATCTTTTTTTTAAAAGTTTTTTTCTCTTAGAAAAACGTTTTTTTGGTAATGCCATAATAAAATTTATATTTATTAAAAGAGTTTATTTGACAAATTTTATTGATCTGTTTATAATTCAATAAGTTTAATAAAAAAAGGCCCCTGTCGTCTAGAGGCCGAGGACCTCTCCCTTTCACGGAGGAAACGGGGATTCGAATTCCCCCGGGGGTATTTATGTTTTTTATAAAAATGGAATGGGCTGAAATTAAAAATAATTTTATAAATTTTCATTCCATTCCATTTTATTTCTATAATTATTTATTAAAATAATCCAAGTGTTAATGAAATATCAATAGGCAATGTAGCACCACACCCTAACCAAATAGCAACAACAGTACCAATTAAAAAAACAGTAGTAGCTACTGGACGTCTAAATGGGTTTTGAAATTTATTAATATTTTCAATAAATGGTACAAATAATAAACCAATTGGTACAGAAGTCATTAAAAGTACTCCTAGTAATTTATTTGGTACAGTACGTAAAATTTGAAATACTGGATAAAAATACCATTCTGGTAAAATTTCAAGAGGTGTTGCAAAAGGGTTTGCAGGTTCTCCAATATTAGCAGGATCTAAAACTGCTAGACCAATTACACAAGCAAAAGTTCCAACTATACAAACTGGAAATATATAAAGTAAATCATTTGGCCAAGCTGGTTCACCATAAGAGCTATGACCCATCCCCTTAGCTAATTTTGCTCTTAAAAAAGGGTTAGATAAATCAGGTTTTTTTATAACTGCCATTTTTAAATTCTCCTTTTAATTTATTTATTTAATTTTAATTATAAAGGTCCAGAAATACCTTGCTTTCTAATCATTAGAAAGTGCATTAACATAAATACAAGAGTAAATAAAGGTAATAAAAATGTGTGTAAGCTATAAAAACGAGTTAATGTAGCTTGACCTACTCCAACACCACCACGGAGTAATTCAACAATAAAACTACCTATAAAAGGAATTGCATCTGGTACACCAGTAACAATTTTTATTGCCCAATATCCAACTTGATCCCAGGGTAATGAATATCCAGTTACTCCAAATGAGACAGTGCAAACTGCGAGTAGAACACCTGTAACCCAAGTTAATTCACGGGGTTTTTTAAAACCTCCTGTTAAATAAACACGGAATACATGTAAAATCATTGTTAATACCATCATACTAGCTGACCACCGATGAATTGATCGAATTAACCAACCAAAATTTACATCAGTCATTATATATTGAATCGACATAAAAGCTTCAGCAACTGTTGGACGATAGTAAAAAGTCATTGCAAATCCAGTTGTTACTTGAACTAAAAAAAGAGTAAAGACTATACCCCCTAAACAATAAAAAATATTAACATGAGGCGGAACATATTTTGTAGCAATATCATCAGCAATTGATTGAATTTCTAATCTTTCTTCAAACCAATCGTATACTTTTCCCATCTATTTTTTCTCCTTTTTTTTAATCACAATTAGGCTAAAAAACTTTATGTTTTAAATAAAAACAAAATTACCAAGATGCTTTTTTAACACCAGGTAATAATCCTTCATGAGCTAATTCTCTAACAAAATGTCTAGAAATACCAAAATATTTTATAATACCACGAGGTCTTCCAGAAAGAAGACATCGATTACGAAGTCGGGTAGGTGAACTATTTCGTGGCAATTTTTGAAGTTTTCTGTGTAAATTAAATTTTTTTGTGAGAACAGTACTTTTTTTTATTTGTAAATTTAAGTTTTTGCGTTTTTGTAGATATTTTTGTACTAATCTTTTTCTTTTTTTCTCACGTTCAATTAAGCTTTTTTTAGACATTAAAAAATTATTGTTCTAAATTTTTTATACTATAAAATTATAACATTTTATTTTAAAAATTGTCAAGAAATCTTTTTTTGAGCTTAATAGGAATCGAACCTATATATTTAACTTAGAAGGTTAAAGTCTTATCCTTTAGACGATAAGCCCTTATTATTTTTTTTTTTATTTTCAAATAGTTAACTTTTAATAATTTTATTATTTGAAATTATTATTGAATTTTACTTTTAATATATAAAATGTATAATATTAAAAACTTCACTTCAAAACAATTTTAAGTTTAAATAATTTTTAAATTCTATGAATGTTTTAGATAAAACACAAAATATAGGTTATATTACACAAATAATTGGTCCAGTTTTAGATGTTTCTTTTCCACCAGGTAAAATGCCAAGTATTTATAATTGTTTAATTGTAAAAGGGTTAGACCAATCTGGTAATGAGGGATCAATTACTTGTGAAGTACAACAACTTTTAGGGGATCATTGTGTACGAGCAATTTCAATGAGTGCAACAGAAGGTCTTACTAGAGGAATGGAAGTTATAGATACTGGTAATCCATTGACAATACCAGTAGGTGAATCTACTCTCGGAAGGATTTTTAATGTTCTTGGTAAACCTGTAGATAATCTAGGGCCGGTTAAGACAAATACAGGATTTCCTATTCATCGTGAAGCACCAACTTTTACAGATTTAGATACTAATCTTGCAATTTTTGAAACTGGTATTAAAGTTGTTGACTTATTAGCACCATATCGTCGAGGTGGTAAAATTGGTCTATTTGGTGGAGCAGGGGTTGGTAAAACAGTTTTAATTATGGAATTAATAAATAATATTGCTAAAGCACATGGAGGTGTTTCTGTCTTTGGTGGAGTTGGTGAAAGAACTCGTGAAGGAAATGATTTATATATGGAAATGAAAGAATCCAAGGTTATAAATGAAACAGATCTTTCAGAATCTAAGGTTGCACTTGTTTATGGTCAAATGAATGAGCCTCCAGGCGCAAGAATGCGGGTAGGTTTAACTGCTTTAACAATGGCTGAATATTTTCGTGATGTGAATAAACAAGATGTCTTATTATTTATTGATAATATTTTCCGATTTGTACAAGCTGGGTCAGAAGTTTCAGCACTCTTGGGAAGAATGCCTTCTGCTGTTGGTTATCAACCTACATTAGCTAGTGAAATGGGAGGATTACAAGAACGTATTACTTCAACAAAAGATGGTTCAATTACTTCCATTCAAGCTATTTATGTTCCAGCAGATGATTTAACTGATCCAGCACCTGCAACAACTTTTGCACACTTAGATGCTACAACAGTCCTCTCTAGAGTACTAGCTTCAAAAGGAATTTATCCTGCAGTAGATCCTTTAGAATCAACTTCTACAATGTTACAACCTTGGATTGTCGGTGAAGAACATTATAATTGTGCTCAAAATGTAAAACAAACATTACAACGTTATAAAGAGCTTCAAGATATAATAGCTATTCTTGGGCTTGATGAACTATCTGAAGAAGATAGGTTAATAGTTGCTCGAGCTCGTAAAATTGAAAGATTTTTATCTCAACCTTTTTTTGTTGCAGAGGTTTTCACAGGTTCACCGGGTAAATATGTTAGCTTATCTGAAACAATTAGAGGTTTTAATTTAATTTTATCTGGTAAATTTGATGATTTACCTGAACAGGGTTTTTATTTAGTTGGGGATATTCAAGAAGCAATTGAAAAGGCTTCAAAATTAACAGCAGAATAATAAAAATATTTTAATTTAATTTCATCATGATCTTACAAATTTATGTTATTACTCCAGATCGGGTTTTTTTAAATGAAAAAGCTGAAGAAGTTATTTTACCTACAAATACAGGTTTAATGGGAGTATTAACAAATCATGCACCTTTAATTACTGCACTTGAAATTGGTGTAATGCTATTTCGTACAAATAAAGATTGGATTCCAATAGCACTTATGGGTGGGTTTGCTTTGGTAAAGAAAAATCGAATTACAGTTTTAGTAAATGAAGCTGAAACTGAATCTACAATTAATCCAAGAGAAGCTGAAAAATCTTTTAAATTATCAAAAAAACAACTTAATGAAGCAAAAGATCAAAAGCAAAAAGTTGAAGCAAATTTTGCATTTAAAAGAGCAAGAGCTAGATATCAAGTTATTAAATAAATTATTTTAAAAACTGATTGATTTGTAAATATAAAAGCTACAAATCAATCAGTTTTTAAAATAATTTATTTTTAACTATTATACATTGTACTACCTAATCTTAGAGCAAAAAATCCATTAACTAAAGCAAGAAAAAGTGCAATAAAAATTTGACTTTCAGAAATCACCATTTTATTCTCCTAATTTATTTTATAAAAATTCGAGACTTGTAAAATTATATACTATTTAAAGATTTCCTTTTAAAGATTTCCTTTTTGACTTGTTAATAAAACAATTATTAAAGGTCCTAAAGTAAGAATTAAAATGAGAGATAAAAGTTGAAGAATAATTTCAATATTCATTATTTTGAAAAATTTAAAAATTTATCTTTATAAATAATAAGAAGATAATTTATTAATCGAATTAACGAAAACTAACTGCAGCTTGCCAAACAAAAGCTAAAAGTAAAAAAAATACTGGAATTATAGGTAAAATATCAACAATTGGATCAAATGCTGAATAAGCTTCTGGTAATTTTGCAAGTATTATATTCATAAAAACAATATTTTTTAATGAATTTTAAATAAACTTTAAAAATTTTAAACTTACTTAAATTGGTAAATTTATTTTAAATTAATATTAATTTATATTTATAATTATATATTAGCAAAATATGAAAATTATAAATTTTTTTTAATTAATCTTCATGTTCTTCAAATGGATCCCTTAATTGTTCAGATGGAGGACCAAACCCAATATAAATTGAATATCCAGTAATACTTAATAATAGACACCAAAGAAAAATTGTTAAAAAAAGTGCTGAATTTTCCATTTAAATTTATATATATATGAATATAATCTTGTAAATATTAATTAATTTTTATAGAAATGTCAATAAACTCGCGGGAGTAGGATTTGAACCTACGACCTCAAGATTATGAGCCTTGTGAGCTGCCATACTGCTCCATCCCGCATTAATTACTAATTGCCTAATTTTAGTAAATTTTAGCAATTAGTTTTATACATTAATTGCCTTGTCCAGGATTTCGACCTGGGTCATTTGAAAGAAACCCAAATATAAAAAGTGAAATAAAAAATGTTACAATAATATAAACAAAAATTTTCAATGTTAACATAATTTTAAGTTTTTATTATTTTTTATAAGCTACCTTTTTATAATTATATTTTACCATAATTCCAATTTTTTAATACTTTTTATAAATACTTAATGTCAATATATTAAAAGTTTGAAGTATTTATCAAGATTATTATATTAATAGCCCTAGAAGGCTAGGATAGCTCAACTGGTTAGAGTGAGGGTTTGAAAAACCCTAGGTTATCGGTTCAATTCCGATTCCTGGCAATTTAGTTTTAAATATTTCTTTTGCCTTGAAGAGGAATCGAACCTCTAAATCTAAAATAAGATCATTAATTTTGAATCAACTATGTTTACCATTTCATCATCAAGGCATCAAGGTTTTACTAGGGTGGAAGGATTCGAACCTTCGAATAACGAGACCAAAACCCGTGGCCTTACCACTTGGCAACACCCTAATTTAAAATTATTTAAATTATAAAAAATATTTGAAAAAAGTCAATATTAAAAATATTACAAATATATTAATATTCATTATTAAATTATAATAAATAAATATTTGTTAATATTTTATAAAATTAATATTAATAAAATAAATTATGAAATTAGCTTATTGGATGTATGCAGGCCCTGCTCATATAGGGACGTTAAGAGTAGCGAGTTCGTTTAAAAATGTTCATGCAATTATGCATGCGCCATTAGGAGATGATTATTTTAATGTAATGAGATCTATGCTAGAAAGGGAAAGAGATTTTACACCTGTAACAGCAAGCATAGTAGATCGTCATGTTCTTGCTCGTGGATCACAAGAAAAAGTAGTTGAAAATATTGCTCGAAAGGATAAGCAAGAAAATCCTGATTTGATCCTTTTAACTCCAACTTGTACTTCAAGTATTCTTCAAGAAGATTTACAAAATTTTGTAGATCGAGCCTCAATGAAGTCTAATTCTAATGTAATATTAGCAGATGTAAATCATTATCGTGTTAATGAATTGCAAGCTGCTGATCGGACTTTAGAACAAATAGTTCGTTTTTATATTGAAAAAGCAAGAAAAGAAAATTGTATTTCTGAAGAAAAAACTCAACAACCATCTGCAAATATTATTGGAATATTTACTCTTGGATTTCATAATCAACACGATTGTAGAGAATTAAAAAGATTATTAAATGAGCTTGGTATTAAAGTTAATGAAATCTTACCTGAAGGTGGATTAGTAAAAAATATTAAAAAATTACCACAAGCATGGTTTAATATAGTTCCTTATCGTGAAGTTGGTCTTATGACAGCTATTTATCTTGAGAAGGAATTTCGTATGCCTTATGTATCAACAACACCTATGGGTATAGTTGATACAGCTCAATTCTTACGTGAAATTAATGAAATTTTAAAACCTAATTCAACGATTAATTTTGAAGATTATATAGATAAACAAACTCGATTTATTTCACAAGCAGCTTGGTTTTCTCGATCTATTGACTGCCAAAATTTAACTGGTAAAAAAGCAGTTGTGTTTGGAGATGCAACTCATGCAGCTTCAATAACTAAAATATTAGCGCGTGAAATGGGTATTCGAGTTGTTTGTTCTGGAACTTATTGTAAACATGACGCAGACTGGTTTCGAGAACAAGTTCAAGGATTTTGTGATGAAGTTTTAATAACTGATGATCATACTCAAGTTGGTAATAAAATTGCAGAGGTTGAACCTTCAGCAATTTTTGGTACTCAAATGGAAAGACATATTGGGAAACGTTTAGATATTCCATGTGGTGTAATATCAGCACCTGTTCATATTCAGAACTTTCCTTTAGGATATCGACCATTTTTAGGATATGAAGGAACAAATCAAATAGCAGATTTGATTTATAATTCTTTTACTCTTGGTATGGAAGATCATCTTCTTGAAATCTTTGGAGGGCATGATGTTAAAACTGCTATTACAAAATCTTTATCAACAGATAGCTCTCTTAATTGGTCTTCTAAAGCTTTAATTGAATTGGAAAAAATTCCAGGTTTTGTTCGTAGTCGTGTAAAACGTAACACAGAAAAATTTGCTCGTGATCAAGAAATTAATGAGATTACAGTTGAAGTTATGTATGCTGCAAAAGAATCTCTAGCAGGTTAATTAGGTTTTGTTCTATAGTTTATTTTTAAAAAATAACTATAGAACAGAATAATTTTATTTAATTAAATTTAAAAATTAGGTTTATATATTATTATAAATATAAAACTTTCGAATTTTGGTGACATAGCCAAGTGGTAAGGCAAGGGATTGCAAATTCTTGATCCTCGGTTCGAATCCGAGTGTCGCCTTTTAAAATTAAAAACCCTTAGGCACTTTATTATAAGTTAATATAAATATATAATTAATAAAAAGGATAAAAAATTTATTATTGAAAAGATAAATCTAGATTTTGTTTTATAAGAATTAAAAATTCACTATAAAATAATAATTTTTAAATTTAATTTAAGGTTTCTGATGACTATTCGTCCTCCAGCAAAAGAAATTAAAAAAGTTCAAATTATAGTTGATCAAAATCCTGTTGAAACAAGTTTTGAAAAATGGGCAAAACCAGGGCATTTTTCAAAAAGTCTTTCCAAAGGTCCGAATACAACAACTTGGATTTGGAATTTACACGCAGATGCACATGATTTTGATAGTCATACAAGTGATTTAGAAGATATATCTCGTAAAGTTTTTAGTGCGCATTTTGGTCAGTTAGGAATTATTTTAATTTGGTTAAGTGGAATGTATTTTCATGGTGCAAGGTTTTCAAATTATGAAGCTTGGTTAAGTGATCCAATACATATAAAACCAAGTGCTCAAGTAGTTTGGCCTATTGTTGGTCAAGAAATTTTGAATGGTGATGTAGGTGGGGGTTTTCAAGGTGTTCAGATTACTTCTGGTCTTTTTCAATTATGGCGAGCTAGTGGAATCACTAGTGAATTAGAGCTATATAGTACTGCTATTGGTGGTCTTATATTATCAGCTGCGGTATTTTTTGCAGGTTGGTTTCATTATCATAAAGCTGCTCCAAAATTGGAATGGTTTCAAAATGTTGAATCTATGATGAATCATCACTTAGCTGGTCTTTTAGGTTTAGGTAGCTTAGGTTGGGCAGGGCATCAAATCCATCTTTCATTACCCATTAACCGACTTTTAGATGCAGGAGTGGACCCAAAAGAAATTCCTTTGCCTCATGAATTTTTATTAAACCGTAGTTTAATGGCCCAATTATACCCAAGTTTTAGTAAAGGATTGTCTCCTTTTTTTACTTTAAATTGGGCAGAATATAGTGATTTTTTAACTTTTAAAGGTGGTTTAAATCCGACAACTGGTGGTTTATGGTTAAGTGATGTTGCTCATCATCATTTAGCAATTGCGGTTTTATTTATTATTGCGGGGCATATGTATCGTACAAATTTTGGAATTGGACATAGTATGAAAGAAATTTTAGAAGCCCATAAAGGTCCTTTTACAGGTGAAGGCCATAAAGGATTATATGAAATTCTAACTACTTCATGGCATGCTCAATTAGCTATAAATTTAGCATTATTTGGTTCTTTATCTATTATTGTAGCTCATCATATGTATGCTATGCCTCCTTATCCTTATTTAGCAACAGATTATGGAACTCAACTTTCTCTATTTACTCATCATATGTGGATTGGAGGATTTTGTATTGTAGGAGCAGGTGCTCATGCTGCTATATTTATGGTTAGAGATTATGATCCTGCTAATAGTTATAATAATTTATTAGATAGAGTTATTCGACATCGTGATGCTATTATTTCACATCTTAATTGGGTTTGTATTTTTTTAGGTTTTCATAGTTTTGGATTATATATTCATAATGATACAATGAGTGCTTTAGGTCGACCTCAAGATATGTTCTCTGATACAACTATTCAACTTCAACCTATATTTGCTCAATGGATTCAAAATACTCACTTTATAGCACCTCAATTAACTGCACCAAACGCCTCACTTGCTACAAGTTTAACTTGGGGAGGAGATTTAGTTTCAATTGGTGGGAAAGTGGCTATGATGCCTATACCGCTTGGTACATCTGATTTTATGGTTCATCATATTCATGCTTTCACAATTCATGTAACAGCTTTAATCCTTTTAAAAGGAGTGTTATATGCAAGAAGCTCAAGATTAATTCCAGATAAAGCAAATTTAGGTTTTAGATTTCCTTGTGATGGTCCTGGTCGAGGAGGAACTTGTCAGGTATCTGCTTGGGATCACGTTTTTTTAGGATTATTTTGGATGTATAATTCTTTATCTATTGTTATTTTTCATTTTAGTTGGAAAATGCAATCTGATATTTGGGGTACTGTTAGTTCTTCTGGAATTTCTCATATTACAGGTGGTAACTTTGCTCAAGGTGCTAATACAATTAATGGTTGGTTAAGAGATTTTTTATGGGCACAATCTTCACAAGTTATTCAATCATACGGTTCTGCACTTTCAGCATATGGATTAATCTTTTTAGGTGCTCATTTTATTTGGGCGTTTAGTTTAATGTTTTTATTTAGTGGAAGAGGTTATTGGCAAGAGTTAATTGAGTCAATTTTATGGGCACATAATAAATTAAAAGTAGCTCCGGCTATTCAACCTAGAGCTTTGAGTATTACTCAGGGTCGTGCAGTTGGTGTAGCTCATTATTTATTAGGTGGAATAGCAACAACTTGGAGTTTTTTCCTTGCTAGAATCATAGCAGTAAGTTAATTCTTAATTAAAAAATTAAGGTTTTTATTAATTTATAAAATTTAAATTTAAAGTAGGAGAAATAATAATATGGCAACTAAATTTCCAAAGTTTAGTCAAGGGCTTGCACAAGATCCGACTACACGTCGAATTTGGTATGGAGCAGCTACAGCTCATGATTTTGAAAGCCACGATTCTATAACTGAAGAAGGTTTATATCAAAAAATTTTTGCTTCTCATTTTGGTCAATTAGCAATTATTTTTTTATGGACATCTGGTAATTTATTTCATGTAGCTTGGCAAGGTAATTTTGAACAATGGGTTAAAGATCCTTTACATATTCGTCCAATTGCACACGCTATTTGGGATCCGCATTTTGGACAACCGGCTGTTGAAGCATTCACAAGAGGAGGAGCTTCAGGTCCAGTAAATATTGCGACTTCTGGGGTTTATCAATGGTGGTATACTATTGGAATGCGAACTAATGAAGATTTATATCAAGGTTCTGTTTTTTTATCAATATTATCTACATTATTTTTATTTGCAGGATGGTTACATTTACAACCAAAATTTCAACCATCTCTTTCTTGGTTTAAAAACGCTGAATCTAGATTAAATCATCATTTATCTGGATTATTTGGTGTTAGTTCATTAGCTTGGACAGGGCATTTAGTTCATGTAGCTATACCGGAATCAAGAGGTCAACATATTCGTTGGAATAATTTTTTAACTGTATTACCTCATCCGCAAGGTTTGACACCTTTTTTTACAGGTAATTGGTCTATATATGCTCAAAATCCAGATACACCAAATCATATTTTTGGAACTTCGGAAGGAACTGGAACAGCAATTTTGACTTTTTTAGGTGGTTTTCATCCACAAACACAAAGTTTATGGTTAAGTGATATAGCTCATCATCATTTAGCAATTGCGGTTTTATTTATTATTGCGGGGCATATGTATCGTACAAATTTTGGAATTGGACATAGTATGAAAGAAATTTTAGATGCTCATAGACCACCAGGTGGAGGTCTAGGTGCAGGACATAAAGGTCTTTTTGATACTGTCAATAATTCACTGCATTTTCAATTATCTTTAGCTTTAGCTTCAGTTGGTACAATTTGCTCTTTAGTAGCACAACATACATATTCTTTACCTGCTTATGCTTTTCTTGCTCAAGATTTTACAACTCAAGCATCATTGTATACACATCATCAATATATTGCTGGATTTATAATGTGTGGTGCTTTTGCTCATGGAGCTATTTTCTTTATTCGAGATTATGATCCAGAACAAAATAAAGGAAATGTATTATCTAGAATATTAGATCATAAGGAAGCTATAATTTCACATTTAAGTTGGGTTAGCTTATTTTTAGGATTTCATACATTAGGATTATATGTTCATAATGATGTGATGCTAGCCTTTGGAACTCCAGAAAAACAAATATTAATTGAACCAATATTTGCACAATGGATTCAAGCATCTCATGGTAAAACATTATATGGGTTTGATTTTCTATTGTCGTCACCATCTAGTCCAGCTGTATCTGCAAGTCAAACAATTTGGCTGCCGGGTTGGCTTGAAGCTATTAATAGTAAATCAAATTCTTTATTTTTACCTATTGGTCCAGGAGATTTCTTAGTTCATCATGCAATTGCTCTTGGTCTTCATGTAACAACTTTAATATTAGTCAAAGGTGCTTTAGACGCTAGAGGTTCAAAACTAATGCCAGATAAAAAAGATTTTGGATATAGTTTTCCTTGTGATGGTCCTGGTCGAGGAGGAACTTGTGATATTTCAGCTTGGGATGCTTTTTATCTCGCTGTTTTTTGGATGCTAAATACAATAGGTTGGGTTACTTTTTATTGGCATTGGAAACATTTAGGAATCTGGCAAGGAAATGTTAGTCAATTTAATGAATCTTCTACATATTTAATGGGGTGGTTAAGAGATTATCTATGGCTTAATTCTTCACAATTAATAAATGGTTATAATCCATTTGGAATGAATAGTTTATCAGTTTGGGCATGGATGTTCTTATTTGGGCATTTAGTTTATGCGACTGGATTTATGTTTTTAATTTCATGGCGTGGATATTGGCAAGAATTAATTGAAACATTAGCTTGGGCACACGAAAGAACTCCATTAGCAAATTTAGTTAGATGGAGGGATAAACCTGTAGCTCTTTCAATTGTTCAAGCTAGACTTGTTGGATTAGCACATTTTTCAGTTGGTTATATTTTCACTTATGCTGCATTTTTAATAGCAGCTACTGCAAGTAGATTTGGTTAAAAAAAATTATTTTTAAATTGAAAATTATGACAACACTTTTTCAATTAGCAGCATTTGCTCTTGTTATACTTTCTTTTTTATTAGTAGTTGGTGTTCCAGTTGCTTTTGCCTATCCTGAAGGTTGGGCTGAAAACAAGAGAATTGTATTTTCAGGTATTGGTTTGTGGATTGTTTTAGTTTTTTCAGTTGGAGTTTTAAGCTCATTTACAATTTGATTTAACTTTTACGTCATTGATAAGTAAAATATCAATGACGTAAAAGTTAAATCAAATTAATTATATGAATATAAAAAATCAATCAAGTTTAAAAATTATTAATAAAGTTTTTAATTTTATAATAAAACAAAATTTTATTTTTAAAAATAAAAATATTTTATTAAGTTTTTCTGGTGGCCAAGATTCATTATGCTTATTAATTTTAATGTTAAATTTTCGAAACCAATTTAATTATGTTATCAGTTCTATTTATATGGACCATTTTTGGAGATTAAAAAATTTATATAAATTATCTCATTTATTAAAGATAAGTTATTTAATAAATCAAAAAATTTTTTTTACTATTCCTAATCAGAAAATTTTTAATGAAAAAAAATCTCGTATATGGAGATACTCTGTAAGTTATAGAGTTTCTTTATTCTATGATTATGAAATTTTACTAACTGGACATACTTTAACTGATCAAATTGAAACTTTATTATTAAATTTATTTAGAGGATCAACTAAACAAAGTATTAATTCATTATTTATAAATCAATTTATAGTAAATAGATCTGTTAAAAATATCTTTTTATCAAAAGAAGATTTAAATTAAGAAAAAAATTATGAAATATATTTTTTATCAAAAAACAAAAAAAATTCAATTAATTCGTCCAATTATATGTTTAAATAGATTTGAAATATTTAAGTTATCGAAATTTTGGGATCTTCCCGTTAATATAGATTTAACAAATAAATTAATACTTTTTCGAAGAAATAGATTAAGAAATCAGATTTTACCGATTTTAAGATTTTTCTTTAATCCAAAAATCGAGCAAGCTTTTTCAAGATTTATTCAAGATCTTAATTTAGATCAATTTTATTTTAATAATCAACTAAGGCAACATATAAATTTTATTCAAATTTATAGAATTAAATTTAAAAAATATAAACTAAAAAAAATAAATTATTTTTTCTCATATTTACCAATTAGCTTACAAAAAAGAATTTTCAAACAAATTTTAAAAATTTATTTGAAAGAAATTACTTATAAGGAAATTGAATTAATATTAGAATTAAATATTCTTAAAAACAAATAAAAATAGTAAAGTAAAAAATATAAATCTTTTTTTTATAATTCAAGAATAAAAATTATAAATATTTTCTTTCTCCATTAATAAAAATTTATTAAATTATTAAAATAATTTAAAATTATGACTATAGCAATTGGAAAATCACAACAACAAAGAGGTTGGTTTGATCTTGTAGATGATTGGCTCAGACGTGATCGTTTTGTATTTGTGGGTTGGTCTGGTCTTTTATTATTTCCATGTGCTTATTTAGCATTAGGGGGTTGGTTGACAGGTACGACTTTTGCAACTTCTTGGTATACACACGGCTTAGCTAGTTCATATCTTGAAGGTTGTAATTTTTTAACAGCAGCTGTTTCAACACCGGCAAATAGTATGGCTCATTCTTTGCTTTTTTTATGGGGTCCTGAAGCTCAGGGGGATTTTACTCGATGGGTACAATTAGGGGGTCTTTGGACATTTGTAGCATTACATGGTGCATTTGGTTTAATTGGTTTCATGTTAAGACAATTTGAAATTGCTCGATCTTTAGGGTTACGACCTTATAATGCGATTGCTTTTTCTGCACCAATAGCTGTTTTTGTTTCTGTTTTTTTAATTTATCCATTAGGGCAATCTGGCTGGTTTTTTGCTCCAAGCTTTGGAGTAGCTGGAATTTTTCGATTCATTTTATTCTTTCAAGGTTTTCATAACTGGACATTAAATCCATTTCATATGATGGGTGTTGCTGGAGTTTTAGGTGCTGCATTACTTTGTGCAATTCATGGTGCAACTGTAGAAAATACTCTATTTGAAGATGGAGATGGATCTAACACATTCCGAGCATTTAATCCAACTCAAGCTGAAGAAACTTATTCAATGGTAACAGCAAATCGTTTTTGGTCTCAAATTTTTGGAGTAGCTTTTTCAAACAAAAGATGGCTCCATTTTTTTATGCTTTTTGTTCCAGTGACTGGATTATGGATGAGCGCAATTGGTGTTTTAGGACTTGCACTAAATCTTCGTGCATATGATTTTGTTTCACAAGAAATTCGTGCAGCTGAAGATCCAGAATTTGAAACTTTTTATACTAAAAACATCCTTTTGAATGAAGGTATTCGTGCATGGATGGCTGCACAAGATCAGCCTCATGAAAAACTTGTATTCCCGGAGGAGGTATTACCACGTGGAAACGCTCTTTAATGGAACTTTAACACTTGGAGGTAGAGATCAAGAATCGACAGGTTTTGCTTGGTGGGCAGGAAACGCTCGTCTTATAAATCTTTCTGGAAAATTACTTGGTGCACACGTTGCTCACGCTGGTTTAATTGTTTTTTGGGCAGGAGCAATGAATTTATTCGAGGTTGCTCATTTTGTTCCTGAAAAACCAATGTATGAACAGGGTTTAATTCTTTTACCTCATTTAGCAACTTTAGGGTACGGGGTTGGTCCTGGTGGGGAAGTTATTGATACATTTCCTTATTTTATTTCAGGAGTTTTACATTTAATTTCATCTGCTGTTCTCGGTTTTGGGGGTGTTTTTCATTCTCTAATTGGTCCAGAAACTCTAGAAGAATCTTTTCCTTTTTTTGGATATGTTTGGAAAGATAAAAATAAGATGACAACTATTTTAGGAATTCATCTTATAATTTTAGGAATTGGGGCTTGGTTATTAGTTCTAAAAGCTATGTATATTGGAGGTGTTTATGATACTTGGGCACCTGGTGGTGGTGATCTTCGAGTTATTACAAACCCTACTATTAATCCTAGTGTAATATTTAGTTATTTACTTAGGTCTCCTTTTGGTGGAGATGGTTGGATTGTTAGTGTAGATAATAATGAAGATATTGTTGGTGGACATATTTGGATTGGAACTTTAGAAATCTTAGGTGGAATTTGGCATATTTTAACTAAACCATGGGCATGGGCTAGACGTGCTTTTGTATGGTCTGGAGAAGCTTATCTATCTTATAGTTTAGCAGCCATTTCAATTATGGGTTTTGTTGCTTGTGGGATGGCTTGGTTTAATAATACTGCTTATCCAAGCGAATTTTATGGTCCAACAGGCCCAGAAGCTTCACAGGCACAAGCTTTTACATTCTTAGTTCGAGATCAACGTCTTGGGGCAAATGTTAGTTCTGCACAAGGTCCAACTGGTTTAGGAAAATATTTAATGAGATCACCAACAGGTGAAATTATATTAGGTGGTGAAACTATGCGCTTTTGGGATTTTCGAGGTCCTTGGTTAGAACCATTACGTGGGCCTAATGGATTAGATTTGAATAAATTAAAAAATGATATTCAACCTTGGCAAGAAAGACGTGCTGCAGAATATATGACTCATGCTCCTTTAGGTTCGCTTAATTCAGTTGGAGGTGTAGCTACTGAAATCAATGCTGTTAACTATGTGAGTCCAAGAAGTTGGTTAGCAACATCTCATTTTTGCTTAGGGTTCTTTTTCTTTGTTGGTCACTTATGGCATGCTGGTCGTGCACGTGCGGCAGCTGCTGGGTTTGAAAAAGGTATAGATAGAGATAATGAACCTGTTTTATCCCTTCGTCCTTTAGATTAATAATTAAAGTTCACTTTTAAAATATTATATTTTAAAAGTGAACTTTATATGTTTTTGAATTATTTATAAAAACTTGAAATTATAAGGAATATAGTGTATAATACTATTATTAAATAAATATTTTAATCTTAGACTAGTAAAAAAAAATTCATAAAATTATGGGAAAATTCGATATTTTACCTTATAATAACGAGGATAACGAAAGCCAAGATAACGAAAGCCAAGATAACGAAAGCCAAGATAACGAAAAGGATAAAGAGAACAAAAAAGAAGAAAAAACTAAAAAATTTGTTTTTAAAGGATCTATTAAACAAGTTCTTATAGATGGTAAGTTCGAAGAAGTTATTGAAATGGAAGTAGAGGATGAAGCTGATTTACCTTTAGGTGAAGGACCAAACAAGTTTGAGTTTCAAAAGTTGTTTGACGAAGCTTTTGGTCCAATTGATCGTAACGATATAGATACAATTCCTAAGTCAATAAAATTGCGAGATCTTTTTCCTCCAATTAAAAAGCCAAAAAAATCAGAAAATTTATATGATAAATTTAAATTAATCAAAAACTTTAATGATTTAATTGAATTTTTAAAATTAATTTTTAATAAAATAGTTGACTATTTTAAAAAATTATATGATAAATTTAAATTAATCAAAAACTTTAATGATTTAATTGAATTTTTAAAATTAATTTTTAATAAAATAGTTGACTATTTTAAAAAATTATTTAATTAAATTTTTGGGTTGCCTGGGACTCGAACCCAGAACTTTTTGGTTAAAAGCCAATTACTCTAGCCATTGAGTTAGCAACCCTAGAATTATGATTTCTCTGGTAATATAACAAAAACATAAAAGTATTTCAAATTTGAAGACTCAGAAATTTCTGAGTCTTCAAATTTGAAATACTTTTAATTTAATTGTGTATTTACCAATTGTGACCATCCTAAATTTTTTAAATTTTGATTTCGACGAAGTGGACGAGTCACAAGTTCTAAAAGATCTCGAGAGTTTGTAAATCCATGAATTTGAGCAAAAGTAAATTCAACTGACCATTTTGTCGTTATATTACGAGCTTCTAAAGGATTTGCATGCGCTAAACCTGTTATAGCTAAATCAGGTTGTAACTCACGAATTCGTTGTACTTGATTATAATTATCAGGTTTTTCAACTATACGTGGAATAGGCACATCCATTTCAATACATGTTTTTTCTAATAATGCGAGCTCAGCAGATTGAAATCTTTTATCCATATAAGGGATTCCAATTTCGTATACGATCATCCCACATTTAACTAAAAAACGAGCTAAAGAAATTTCAAGTAAATTATCCCCCATAAAGAAAACAGATTTATTACGAAGAAGTTTTAAATAATCTTCTAAGTTTTCCCAAACTCCTAATTCACGTTCTTCTAATCCAATGGGTTTTTTATTAAAAACTTTACAAATTTTTTCTATCCAAGCTCGAGTTCCATCTGGACCAATTGGAAAAGGGGCTCCAATTAATTGACATTTACGACGTCTCATTAATGTTGTTGCTGTTCGACTTAAAAAAGGATTAACTCCACAAACGAAAACTTTTTCATTTAGAACTGGCAATTCATCATACCTTTGTGAAGGTAACCAACCTGCAACTTCAATATTTTGTTTATTTAGTTCCATTGTTAATTGAGTTGCTACAGTACTTGGAACAGAACCAAACAAAACAAGTGCTGGATGATTACTCAAATTAGATTTAGTCGAATTCTGTTTTAAAGTAAATTTTAATAAATTATCGACAATAGATTGATTCGATTTTGTATCTTTTACCGTCTTATTTTTACTTGGACAACGATGTGTCATTGCTGCTAATACTGTGTCTTCACCTTGAGTAAAAGCATAATCTAATCCATTAGCACGTGCAACAATTATAGGAATTTGAAGTTCAGATTCCAGTTTTGGTGCCATTCCCTCTAAATCCATTTTTATAATCTCAGTTGTACAAGTTCCAATCCAAACAATTACGCTTGGATTTCTATCTTGTTTAATTTGTAAGCAAAGTCTTCGTAATTCTTTATAATCATTTAATTGTGCAGAAATATCACTTTCTTCTAATTCAGCCATTGCATATCTTGGTTCAGCAAAAATCATGACACCCATAGCGTTTTGTAAAAAATAACCGCAGGTTTTTGTCCCAATTACTAAAAAAAAACTATCTTCTATTTTTTGATATAACCAAGCTACACAGCTAATTGGGCAAAAAGTATGATAATTTCCAGTTTCACATTCAAAAGTTAATCCTTCATTAATTAATGTAGACATATATTTATATTATTTTTTTATTAAACAAGTAAAAAATCTAAATTATCAGTATTTGAATCAGAGTCTTCTGAATTATCAGTAGGGCTGTTTAAATAGAAATCTGACAATAATTGAAAAAGTTCTCGATCACCTAATTCCTGAGGAACAACACCTTCTGGATTCGATAAAAGCTGATCGACAATATTTAAATAAAAATCACAAACATAACTAAGTACTGGTTCACTTTCTAACATTTCAAAAATTGTTTTTCCTTTAACTCTGGAAACTCTAATATCCTCAACTAAAGGTAAAACCTCTAATACAGGCATTGGACAGCTTTCAACATATTTATCGATTAAATCACGTTGTGAGGTTCTGTTTCCTATTAATCCAGCCAAACGAAGAGGGTGTGTACGTGCTTTTTCTCTTACAGATGCAGCTATTCTGTTTGCTGCAAAAAGAGCATCAAAACCATTATCAGTTACTATAATACAATAATCAGCATAATTTAATGGTGCAGCAAAACCACCACAAACTACATCACCTAAAACATCAAAAAGAATAACATCATACTCATAAAATGCATTTAATTCTTTCAAAAGTTTTACTGTTTCTCCTACAACATATCCTCCGCAACCGGCACCCGCAGGCGGACCTCCAGCTTCTACACAATCTACTCCACTATATCCTTTATAAATTACATCTTCTGGCCAAACATCTTCATAATGATAATCTTTTGCCTGTAATGTATCAATAATTGTCGGAATTAAAAAACCTGTTAATGTAAAAGTACTATCGTGTTTTGGATCACAACCAATTTGTAAAACTTTTTTTCCGCGCCTTGCAAAAGCAATTGAAATATTACAGCTCATTGTTGATTTTCCAATACCACCTTTTCCGTAAACTGCTAGTTTCATATTTTATTTCCAATTTTTATTAATTTTGATAGTTTTAATTTTCGAAAAATTAAAAAATTTAATTAAAAATAACTTTTTTATTTTTATTTTTTAATTATATATAAATAATAGCGCATTTCAAAAAGTTTATCTGAAATTTTTAAAAATTTCTATCATTTTTATTAATTAATTGTTAAAAATTAATTGACTTTGAAATATTATTTAAATAGAATACTTAAAATAATAAATTAAAATACTTTTAAAATATAAAATGATTCAAATAATGTTATTATTTGAAAATATTTTAACAAATTGCTCATTTATTCTTTTATTTTTAACAATGATTTTTTATTGGTTACATTTGGGGTTATTTTCCTCTGTTCTAGCTTTAAAAATTGGGCAATATTGTAGTATTTTCTCAAATATAACTATTTTAGCTTCATTAATTTTACGATGGTTGAATTCTGGACATTTTCCTTTAAGTAATTGAGCGGCCAGTAAGATTTTAAAAAGTTAGAAATGAAATCTTAATTTATAAACTACATTAAAAGCGATTTCATTTTAAAAGAAATTAAAAATTTCTTTTTGCCATTAAAACATGTTATTTAAAATATATAAAATTTTAATTACATTTTATATTTTAAATGAAATAATATGTAAAGCAAAAGAAGAATTAATTTTTACTAAAAATAAAAAAAAACTGGTTAATTTTTATTAAAAATAATTTTTAAATTATTATTAAATAAAAAGCTTTAGAAAAAAGTAAGTAATTAAATTAATTATAGAATTTTTTTTTTATTTCTAACTGAAAGGAATTACTAATTTTCTAAAAATCTTTTAAAGTTTTTAAAAAGATTCGAGCCGTATGCATTTAAAAAATGCTTGTACGGTTGTTTAGAAAAGTTATATAAATCTTTTCTATTTATATGAATCATTAATTTTTTTATCATGGATTGTAAGTACTATTTATATTATTTTAGAAAAACTTACTCAAAAAACTTTTATTAGTGGAATATTATCACCAACAACATTATTTATTAACGTTTTTGCTGTTTTTAATTTACCAGAAGAAATGCGCCAAATATCACCTTTAATTCCAGCACTTAAGTCCAACTGGTTAATGATGCATGTAACTGTAATGATACTTAGTTATGCAACACTTATTTCTGGTACATTATTATCTATTTCTTTCTTAATTTTTCAGTATTCAAAATTTATAAATGAAATAAATTTACAAGATTTTAAACCAAAAACATCTAATAATTTAATTTTAACTTCTTTGAATTTTCAAGAGTATAATTTTAAATTTATGAATACTTTAGATAATTTAAGTTATAGATTAATAAGTATAGGTTTTTCGTTTTTAACAATTGGTATTCTTTCTGGAGCTGTTTGGGCAAACGAAGCTTGGGGATCTTATTGGAGTTGGGATCCAAAAGAAACTTGGGCATTAATTACTTGGATTTTTTTTGCTATATACTTACATACTCGATTAATTAAAGGGTGGAAAGGTCAAAAATCAGCAATAATTGCTTCTTTTGGATTTATTGCATTATGGATTTGTTATCTTGGTGTAAATCTTTTAGGAAAAGGATTACATAGTTATGGATGGTTTTTTTAGAAAAATTTATGAGTATTTTAATAGAAAATTTAACTAAAACCTTTAGAAATAATTTAATTATTAATCATATTAATTTAGAAGTTAAAACTGGTCAACTTGTAGCTTTATTAGGTCCATCTGGATCTGGAAAATCAACTCTTTTAAAACTAATTGCTGGATTAGAATTACAGGATAGTGGTCGGATTTGGCTATCAGGGAAAGACTCTAAATTTTTGAATATTCAAGAAAGACAAATTGGTTTTGTTTTCCAAAATTATGCATTATTTAATAATCTAAATGTTTTTCAAAATATCATATATGGATTAAAATTACAAAAAATAAATAATAAACGAATTAAATACAGATCAAATGAACTTTTAAAATTAATAAAATTACAGAATTTTTCTAATCGATATCCCACTCAATTATCTGGCGGTCAAAAACAAAGAGTAGCATTAGCTAGATCTTTAGCTATTGAACCAAAAGTTTTATTACTTGATGAACCTTTTGGAGCATTGGATATTCAGGTCCGAAAAAGTCTTCGAAATTGGTTAAAAAAATTGCAACAAGAGGTTTCAGTAACAACATTATTAGTAACACATGATCAGCAAGAAGCTATGGAATTAGCTGATGAAATTGTAATTTTGAAAAAAGGTAGAGTTGAACAAGTTGGAAGTCCTCAAGAATTATTTGATCATCCAGTTACAAACTTTGTAGCTCAATTTTTATCTTTAAGATAATTATAATAAAAATTTGCTATAATATAAATACTTTAAAAATTTTCAAGTATTAATTAACTATTAAAACTATAGAAAGAAAGTAAAAAGTTTTCTTTAAATAACTTTATTTAATTGTATGGGATTACCTTGGTATCGTGTTCATACAGTAGTTTTAAATGATCCAGGAAGATTAATTGCAGTACATTTAATGCATACTTCGTTAGTTTCTGGATGGGCAGGATCTATGGCTTTTTATGAATTAGCGGTTTTTGATCCTTCAGATCCAGTATTAAATCCAATGTGGCGTCAGGGGATGTTTGTTTTACCATTTATGACAAGATTAGGTATAACTCAATCTTGGGGAGGATGGACAATAAGTGGAGAAACATCAACAAATCCTGGTATTTGGAGTTATGAAGGGGTAGCAACTGCTCACATTTTACTTTCAGGAGGTCTTTTTGCTGCTGCATTATGGCATTGGGTTTATTGGGATCTTGAGCTATTTCGTGATCCTCGAACAGGTAAACCAGCATTAGATTTACCAAAAATTTTTGGTATTCATCTTTTTCTTTCTGGATTACTTTGTTTTGGTTTTGGTGCATTACATGTTACAGGATTATTTGGTCCTGGTATTTGGATTTCTGATCCTTATGGAATAACTGGTAGTGTACAACCAATTATTCCGGCCTGGGGAGCAGAAGGCTTTGATCCTTTTAATCCTGGAGGTATTGCTTCACACCATATAGCTGCTGGTATATTAGGTATTTTAGGAGGTCTTTTTCATTTATGCGTTAGACCACCACAACGTTTATATAATGCTTTAAGTATGGGAAATATTGAAACAGTTTTATCGAGTAGTATTGCAGCTGTTTTTTGGGCTGCTTTTGTTGTTTCTGGAACAATGTGGTATGGATCAGCTGCTACTCCAATTGAACTATTTGGTCCAACTCGATATCAATGGGATCAAGGTTTTTTCCAGCAGGAAATTGAAAAAAGAGTACAGACAAGTATAAATGAAGGTAACTCTTTATCTGAGGCATGGTCACAAATTCCAGAAAAATTAGCTTTTTATGATTATATTGGTAATAATCCAGCAAAAGGTGGGCTTTTTCGAGCAGGAGCGATGAATAGTGGAGATGGTATTGCTGTTGGTTGGCTTGGTCATGCTTTATTTCAAGATAAAGATGGAAACATTTTATACGTTCGACGAATGCCGACTTTTTTTGAAACTTTTCCAGTGGTTTTACTTGATAAAAAAGGGGTAGTTAGAGCGGATATACCTTTTAGACGTGCAGAATCTAAATATAGTGTTGAGCAAGTTGGTGTTAAAGTTACTTTTTTCGGTGGAGAATTGGATGGAATTAGTTTTAATGATCCAACAACTGTTAAAAAATATGCACGTCGTGCTCAATTGGGAGAAATTTTTGAATTTGATAGAGCAACATTACAATCTGACGGAGTATTTCGAAGTAGTCCTCGTGGTTGGTTTACTTTTGGGCATTTATGTTTTGCTTTACTTTTTTTCTTTGGTCATATTTGGCATGGTGCTCGTACAATCTTTCGAGATGTATTTGCTGGAATTGATACAGACCTTGATGAACAAGTAGAATTTGGTGCATTCCAAAAAGTTGGAGACTCAAGTACTCGTCGTCAAATAGTTTAAAGTTTAACCTTTTAACCTTTTTTCAATTTATATAAATAAATTTAAAATGGAAGCTTTAGTATATACATTTTTATTGGTTGGAACTTTGGGTATTTTGTTTTTTGCTATTTTCTTCCGTGAACCACCACGTATTGTTAAATAAAAGATTATCTAATTTCATATAGCGAAATAATTTTAAAAATGACGAATGAAAAAAGCAGCGGAATGATTACCGCTTTAGGAACTCTTTTACGTCCTCTTAATTCTGAGTATGGAAAAGTTGCACCAGGTTGGGGGACAACTATTTTAATGAGTGTTTTTATAGGACTTTTTGCTATTTTTCTTGTTATAATTTTAGAAATTTATAATAGTGACGTATTTATAGATGAAATTACAATGAGTTGGGAAGCTTTATCTAAATAAAACAGAGTTCTGATCTATAGATTAAATACTATAGATCGGAATTTACAATACTCTTCGAGGGATTTGAACCCTCACGCAAAAAGCATTGGCACCTAAAACCAACGTGTCTACCAGTTTCACCAGAAGAGCTTTTTTTTAGTTAATTTATTATATATAAAATTAAAGGGGATATAGCTCAGTGGTAGAGCAGTGCTTTTGCACGGCAAAGGCCAGCGGTTCAAATCCGCTTATCTCCAATTTCCTCAAATCAAATTCATGAGGGTTAATTAGTTATAATTAAAAAAAAATGCCAATTGGTGTTCCAAAAGTACCTTTTCGACTTCCTGGTGAACCTTCAGCCCAATGGGTTGATCTTTATAATAGGTTATATCGGGAAAGAGTTCTTTTTTTATGTCAAGATTTAAATGATGAAATTTCAAATCAATTGATTGGAGTTATGTTATATTTAAATGGAGAGGAAAGCTCTCAAGATGTATATATTTATATTAATTCACCTGGTGGTTCTGTAACGTGTGGAATTGGTGTTTATGATATTATGAATTATATAGACATAGAAGTTATTACACTATGTGTAGGGACAGCTTCTTCAATGGCTTCTTTTATTTTATCAGGTGGAGCTCTAGGTAAGCGACTAGCTTTTCCTCATTCTAGAATTATGATTCACCAACCTGAAGGTGGGAGTCAAGGACAAGGTTCAGAAATAATTTCAGAATCCGAAGAAGTTATAAGAATAAGACGTCAAGTTGCTAGAATTTACTCAACTCGAACTGGTCAAAATTTAATTCAAATTTTACAAGATATGGATCGTGATAAATTTATGTCAGCTCGTGAAGCAAAACAATACGGATTAGTCGATCATTTACCATCAACTGTTCCAAGTGTTTTAAATTAAGTTTTTAATTAGGCTTGAAAGGATTCGAACCTTTGACAATATGTTTAGGAAACATAAACTCTATAACCACTGAGTTACAAGCCTCTTAAAACCCCTAAAAATTATAATTTTTAGGGGTTTTATATTTATTTTTAACGAATTCGAGTAGCTGCTTTACCAATTTTATGTCTTAAGTAAAATAATTTAGAACGATTTGCTTTTAAAAAATTTAGTGTTTCAAATGATTTTATTTGAGGAGAATAGAGAGGAAATGTACGTTCAACCCCAATACCTTGAAATAGTCGACGTACAGTTATCATTAAATTCGTTGATGAAGATTTTTTTGAAATAACAATACCTTCAAAAAATTGAATTCGTTTTTTATCTGCTTCAATAATTTGAATTCCAATTCGAACTTTATTTCCAATTTTTGGAATATTTCTCTTTTTTATTAATAACTTATTTTCAAATAATGAAATACAATTTGAAAGTCTCATAAAACATAATAATTAAATTACTCAATAATTTTTGAAATTACTCCTGCACCAACAGTTCTACCACCTTCACGAATAGCAAATCGCATTCCTTTTTCTATTGCAACTGGTTGGATTAAAGTTACATTCATTTTAATTCGATCGCCTGGCATAACCATTTTAATTTCACTATTATCATCAGCTGTAAATGAATCAATTTTTCCAGTCACATCTGTAGTTCGAACATAAAACTGAGGTCTATATCCAGCAAAAAAAGATGTGTGACGGCCACCTTCATCTTTGGTCAAAATATAAACTTGTGATTCAAATTTTGTATGTGGAGTAATACTCCCTGGTTTTGCTAACACCATACCCCTTTGAATTTCGTCTTTTTGAACTCCTCTTAATAATACACCTACATTATCTCCAGCAACACTTTTTTCTAGTGTTTTTTGAAACATTTCTAAACCAATTACAGTTGTTGTACGTGTATTTTTTAAACCGACAATTTCAATAGTTTCACCAACATTTAAATAACCTCTTTCTACACGACCTGTGGCAACAGTTCCGCGACCTGTTATAGAGACAACGTTTTCAACAGCCATTAAAAAGGGTTTATCTGTTTCTCGATCTGGTAATGGAATATATTGATCAACTGAATCCATTAAATCATAAATTTTTTTAACCCAATTGTTTTCATTTTCTCCCATTTGTGGGTTTTCGATTAATGCTTCAAGTGCTAATAAAGCAGACCCAGAAGAAACAGGTATTTCATCACCTGGAAATTCATATTGAGTTAAAGTTTCTCGAACTTCTAATTCAACAAGTTCTAATAATTCTTCATCATCAACTTGATCGGCTTTATTTAAAAAAACAACAATTGAAGGAACTCCAACTTGTTTAGCAAGTAATATATGTTCCTTTGTTTGAGGCATTGGGCCATCTGCACCTGAAACTACTAAAATTGCTCCATCCATTTGGGCTGCTCCTGTAATCATATTTTTTACGTAATCTGAATGCCCTGGACAATCAACATGAGCATAATGACGTTTTTCAGTTTCATATTCTACATGAGCTGTATTGATTGTAATTCCACGTGCTTTTTCTTCAGGAGCTGAATCAATATCATCGTATTTTCTTGCTTTTGCTTTTCCTCTTGCTGCTAAAGCCATTGTAATAGCAGCAGTTAAAGTTGTCTTACCATGATCTACATGTCCAATTGTTCCAATATTTACATGAGGTTTACTACGTTCAAATTTTTCACGTGCCATATTAAATTAAAAAAATTAAAATATTTTTTATTTGATTTTAATTTTATAAAATCAAGGTTAAGCCTACTACCGGAGTTGAACCGATAACCCTCGGTTTACAAGACCGACGCTCTACCAATTGAGCTAAATAGGCTTTGTAAACTAAAGTTAGTATAATTAATTTTAGAGAACAAAATAAGCTAAATTTAACGTATTTTGTTCTCTAAAAATAATAAAAAAATCTTTATAAAGATTATCCTTGAACTAAAGGGGCTTCAACTGAAGCTAAATCTAGTGGGAAATTATGCGCATTACGCTCATGCATAACTTCCATACCTAAATTTGCACGATTTATAATATCTCCCCAAGTATTTACAACTCGACCTTGTGAATCTACTACAGATTGGTTAAAATTAAATCCATTTAAGTTAAATGCCATTGTTGAAATTCCTAAAGAAGTGAACCAAATTCCAACTACAGGCCAAATAGCTAAGAAGAAATGTAAAGAGCGTGAGTTATTGAAAGAAGCATATTGGAAAATTAAACGACCAAAATAACCATGTGCTGCTACAATGTTATATGTTTCTTCTTCTTGTCCGAATCTATAACCAGCATTTGTTGATTCATTTTCAGTTGTTTCACGAATTAATGATGAAGTAACCAATGAACCATGCATAGCAGAAAATAATGAACCACCAAACACACCAGCTACACCTAACATATGAAAAGGATGCATTAAAATATTATGCTCTGCTTGGAAAACAATCATAAAATTGAAAGTTCCTGAAATTCCTAAAGGCATTCCATCTGAAAATGATCCTTGACCAATTGGGTAAATTAAAAATACCGCAGTCGCAGCTGCAACTGGACCTGAATAAGCTACAGCAATCCAAGGGCGCATTCCTAAACGAAACGAAAGTTCCCATTCACGTCCCATATAGCAACAAATTCCTAAGAAAAAGTGGCAAACAATTAATTGATAAGGTCCACCATTATATAGCCATTCATCTAAAGAAGCAGCTTCCCAAATTGGATAAAAATGTAACCCAATTGCGTTTGAAGTAGGAATAATAGCCCCTGTAATAATATTGTTTCCATATAATAATGAACCAGAAACAGGTTCACGAATTCCATCAATATCAACTGGAGGTGCAGCAACAAAAGCAATAATAAATACAGAGGTAGCTGTTAATAAAGTTGGAATCATGCAAACTCCAAACCAACCAATATATAATCGGTTATCTGTACTAGTAATCCATTCACAAAAGCGAGCCCATAAATTTGTGCTCTCACGTCGTTGTAAAATTGCAGTCATTTTATTTTTAAATAATTTTTAAAACATTAAAGCTATCTTTAAAAAGATACTTTTAAATTCCCTTTATCAATATTTTTTTTATAAAAAAATATTTGATTGTTATTTCAAATTATAACAACTTTTTAAAATTTATAAATTTACTTTTTAAAAATCAATTAATAATATTTAATTCTTAAAAAGAATAAATTTGACTAATATTAATTAAAAATATAAACTATATTTAATCTTCAGTAGCTCAAAGGTAGAGCAAACGGCTGTTAACCGAGGGGTTGTAGGTTCAAGTCCTACCTGAAGAGTTTTCTATATTTAAAAGATAAAAAATGAATCGATTAGTCCAGATTAATCGTGAAAATTATAAAACTATAAATTGGATACACGCTTATAAAATTCTATTTAAATTACATGCTCGTATTGTTTCCCAAATTGAAAAAAAAAATATCGAAATACTAGAAATATCCAACGTTTATTATTAAAAAGTTTATCAGTAAAATTAATAGCAAGTAATAAAATTTTTGAAACTAAAGATTATAAAAAGTTTAATTTATATAAATTAAATTTAAAAAAAGGATTCCCCAAAAAATTAGATATAAATAATTATATTCAATTTGAAACAAATTTATTATTCGAAAATGAGAAAATGTATTTTAGTTTTTTAAAATTATTATGGCTATTTGCATTAATACCATTACACGAAACTTTTTCAAGTCCAAATTGTTATAATTTTCGATTATATAGAAATTATACCAATATTTTAAGAAGCCTTACTATAAATCTAAAAAAGTCACAATTTCAATGGATTCTAATTATAAAACCTAGTGGTTTTGAGACTCTAAAAAATAAACAATGGCTTCTTCAAAATTTATTAATAGAAAAGCAATTTCTATTAGAACTCTTTAAACAGAGGCAACTTCTAAAACAAAATTTAAAAAAATCTAAACATATTAATAAACTAACAAAATTGGATAAAATATCATTAACAAAAATTTTAAAAAATTATTCACTCCAAATTTCTAATTCATTTTTTTCTTCATTATCGGTAGATAAAAATTTAATGAAAAAAGACAGTGATTATTTCAAAATAAAGTCAATATTTTATTACAATAACTTATTATTAATACCTTGTAATAATCCAAATAATTTGATTTGGATTTATAAATTAATTTATAAATTTTTAAAAAATCGTGGATTATATATAAAAAAAAATAGAATTTGGGCGATCAATTTAAATGATGGATTTTCTTTTTTAGGTTGGTTTATAAAAAAGAAAAATAATAATGTGATTGTTTTAATTAATGATAAAAATATTCAATCTCATAAACTTGAAATCAAAAAATTTTTAAAATCTGCAGGTTTTTTGTCAATTGATAAAACGATAAATATTATAAATAAAAAAATTTGGAATTGGCAAACTCATTATTCCTATGCTTCAAATTTAAATAAAATATGGATAGAAATGAATTATTATTTGTTTTGGAGAATTTGGAAATGGTGTAAAAAAAAGCATAAAAACAAGGGTTCAAAATGGATATATAAAAGATATTGGTCTAAAAAAGGAAAAAGAAAATGGGTTTTTCATTTTAATAATCAGTATTTACAATCTTATAAATTTCAAAAGCAAAGAATTAATCATATAGATGCATCATTAAATGTTTGTAAGATCGTAAATTTAAAAAAAGTTCAACAAATTATATTAGAAAAATCCGATACAATTGAAGATTATAGAAATTGAAAATTATGACTTTAAATACTTATATTGAAAAAGATGAAATAAATCGACCCATTTTCCCATTTACTGCTATTGTTGGCCAAGAAGAAATGAAACTAGCTCTTTTATTAAATGTTATAGATCCTAAAATTGGTGGAGTTATGATTATGGGTGATCGAGGCACTGGAAAATCTACAACTGTTAGAGCACTTATTGATTTACTTCCAAATATTGATGTAATCGTTGATGATCCTTATAATTCAGATCCAAAAAATCCCGAATTAATGAGTAATGAAAGCCTTGAAAAATTAAAAAATAATCAAAAAATAGAAACAATTCAAAAAAAAATTGTAATGGTGGACTTACCGTTAGGTGCAACTGAAGATAGAGTTTGTGGAACAATTGATTTAGAAAAAGCTTTAACAGATGGAATTAAAGCTTTTGAACCAGGTTTACTTGCAAGAGCAAATCGAGGCATTTTATATGTTGATGAAGTTAATCTACTTGATGACCATTTAGTAGATGTATTATTAGATGCAGCAGCCTCTGGATGGAATACAGTAGAAAGAGAAGGAATTTCAATTAGTCATCCAGCAAGATTCATACTCGTAGGATCGGGAAATCCAGAAGAAGGGGAACTTAGACCACAACTTTTAGATAGATTTGGTATGCATGCAGAAGTAAAAACTGTTCGTGATCCCAAAAAAAGAGTTCAAATTGTTGAACAAAGGTCTTCTTTTGATGAATCCCCAATTAAATTTCGAAAAAATTTTGATGAATCTCAACAAAAATTAACAGATCGATTATTACAAGCTCGGCAATTTTTAGAAAATGTTGAAATAGATTATGATAATCGTATTAAAATATCTCAAGTTTGTTCTGAGCTTAATGTCGATGGTTTAAGAGGAGATATTGTAACTAATCGGGCTTCTAAAGCTTTAGCAATTTTTGAAGGTAGACAAAAAACAACGATTCAAGATATTTATAGAGTAATTACTCTATGCTTACGTCATCGTTTACGAAAAGATCCTCTTGAATCATTAGATTCTGGAGAAAAAGTTATTGAAGTTTTTAAGAAAGTATTTGGATATTATTCAAATAATAATTAAAATGTTGATTTAAATTTAATAAAGTTAAAACTTTAATATTCGATTTTCTAAATTTATTTTTTTTTAATTGAAATTTCATTTTGTAAAATATGAATAATCAACAAATTCGTCGGTATAAAGTTATCGGATCACGCCGATTAAGTAATTATTTTTGGGCTTTTTTTATTTTTATTGGTTCAATTGGTTTTTTAACTACAGGATTTTCGAGTTATTTTAATAATAATTTATTTTTTTTATTCAATTCAAAAAATATTTTATTTTTTCCACAAGGTCTTATTATGTGCTTTTATGGATTTTTAGGTCTCCTTTTTAGTATTTATTTATGGCTTACAATTTTATGGAGTGTTGGTGGAGGTTTTAATGAATTTAATAAAATTGATGGAAACGTTAGGGTTTTTAGATGGGGATATCCTGGTAAAAATAGACGTATTTTTTTAATTTATCCAATTGATCAAATTGAATCAATAAAAATTGAATTGAAACAAGGATTAAATCCAAAAAGAATGATTTATTTAAAAATTCGCGGAAATAAAGAAATTCCATTAACACGTGTTGGACAACCTATGACACTTGAAGAAATTGAATCACAAGCAGCTGAATTAGCAAAATTTTTAAAAGTTTCATTAATAATGAATCAAAATTAACTTTTTTAACTGAAAATATTTGTTAAACATTTCAGTTAAAAAAGTTAATCAAAATATTATGAAAATTCATTTAAATATTGTTTTAAAGATTCTTTCAAAATATCTTCAATTTCATCCGTTAATTGATTTTTTGATTCAACAATTTGTTCAAAATTTGTATTTCCTAAATATTGACGAAAACCTACTAAAAAAGGTCTAACTTTTTCTATTGATAATTTATCTAAATATCCATTTATTCCAGCATAAATTGTTGCAATTTGATCTGACAAAGATAGTGGTGAAGCTTGTGGTTGCTTTAAAAGCTCACGAAGACGACTTCCTCGTGCTAGCTGGTTCTGAGTTGCTTGATCAAGATCAGAGGCGAATTGAGAAAAAGCTTCAAGTTCTGCAAATTGAGCAAGTTCAAGCTTTAATTTTCCAGCTACTTGTTTCATAATTTTAGGCTGTGCAGAAGATCCGACACGTGATACAGAAATACCAACATTAATAGCTGGTTTAATTCCTGCATTAAAAATATCTCCTGATAAAAAGATTTGCCCATCTGTTATTGAAATAACATTAGTGGGAATATAAGCTGAAACATCACCTTCTTGTGTCTCTACAATTGGCAAAGCTGTCATACTACCACCACCAAGTTTATCATTAAGCTTAGCAGCTCGTTCTAAAAGTCTTGAATGTAAATAAAAAACATCTCCAGGATAAGCTTCTCTACCAGGTGGTCTTCTTAACAAAAGAGACATTTCACGATATGCCTGAGCTTGTTTTGATAAATCATCATAAATAGCTAAAGTATGCTTACCTTGATACATAAAAAATTCTGCTAAGGCTGCTCCTGTATATGGAGCCAAATATTGCAATGTTGCTGGCGAATCTGCAGTTGCAGCTACAATAATTGTATAATCTAAAGCTCCTCTTTCTTGTAAAGTTGTAACAACTTGTGCAACAGAGGATGCTTTTTGCCCAATAGCTACATAAATACAAATAACATTTTTATCTTTTTGATTTAGAATAGTATCAATTGCAATAGCGGTTTTTCCTGTTTGCCGGTCTCCAATAATTAACTCTCTTTGTCCTCGACCAATTGGAATCATAGAATCTATAGCCACTAAACCTGTTTGCATTGGTTCATAAACAGATCGTCTTGCAATAATCCCAGGTGCTGATGATTCAATTAATCTGGTCTCTTTTGAAGAAACTTCACCTTTACCATCAATTGGTTGCGCTAAAGAATTTACGATTCTACCTAAAAAATTTTCTCCGACTGGAATTTGAGCTATTTTTCCAGTTGCACGAACTGAACTTCCTTCTTGAATCATTAAACCTTGTCCCATTAAAACAGCACCAACATTTTTTGATTCTAAATTTAATGCAATTCCAATTGTACCATCGGAGAATTCTAATAGCTCACCTGCCATAACTTTTTCTAAGCCATAAATTCTAGCAATCCCATCTCCGACCTGAAAAACAGTTCCAACATTAACAACTTTAATTTCTTGGTTATACTGTTCAATTTGCTGACGAATTATACGACTAATTTCATCTGGTTGAATTTTTACCATTTTTTAAGCTCCTTAAAATCAAATTAATTTTTATTTAAGATTAGTCAACTATTTTAAAAATTGATAATTTCGAAACAAAGTTATATAAAAATTATTAATAGCATTCTGTAATTTTATATCAGTACAACTTTTAAGTTTTTTTTGAGCTTGACTTAAAGATAATTGTATTATTTTTTTAGATAATACATTTAAAGTTTTTTGTTCTTGAAAAACTAAAGTTTCTTTTTTTAAGTATTCAAGCTTTTGAATAGCCTCTTGAGTTTGTTTTTTCGATTGAAGTTTATTCTTTTTTATTGTACTAAAGCTTTGATTTTGAATTTCCTGTACTTTTAATTTTGATAATTCAAATTCAGTACGAGCTTTTTGTAATTTTTTTTGTATATCTATTGCCCTTTTATCTGCTTCTTGAAGGTTTAGTAAAATAGTATTTTGTCGATTTTTTAATAAAGAAAGTAGAGCATCACCAACAAATGAAATAACAATACCAATAACAATTACTCAAAAAAGATAAACTCTTTTTTTTAAGAACCGTACAGGCATTTCTCAATGCATACGGCTCAAGTGCTTTTTTAAATTACAATCCTTATTAGATGGGTAAATATATAAAACTTATATATTCTCAACAACACTTTCTAACTTTTTTTAATTAAGCACTATGAAGAATTTTTAACTCCCTTTCAGTAAAGATATAAATTATAATTATAAATCTTCTATATGATTATTCTTTTTTCGTTTCTTTTTATTTAAAATATTGTTTTATTAAAATAAAAAGTTTTATAGTTCTAATACTGAAAATTCGGAAAAAGTGAAATGTAATTCTAACTTTTCGTTTATCTTTAATATAATTAAAACTGAAAATTTAGCTTTTTACAATTTTTTGACTATTAATAAAACGATTTTTACGAATTTTTTTCTCTAGATCCTTTAATTAATATAATTGCTTCAAAAAAGGTATCTTTGAATCTATAAATGTGTTTAAATTCAGTAAATAGGTTTCTACTCGCTTGCTAAATTAATAATATTTGTTTCTAAAAGATTTGTATTAAATGTAATATTCATAAAAATAAAATATAAAATATTTTAAGAGCTAAATGGATTTGCAAATAAAAGAGTTAAAGCAACAACTAAACCATAAATTGTTAAAGATTCCATAAAAGCAAAACTCAATAATAAAACACCACGGATTCTACCTTCTGCTTCTGGTTGACGTGCAATACCTTCAACAGCATATCCAGCAGCAGTCCCTTGCCCCATACCTGGACCAATTGCACCAAGACCAACAGCTAAACCAGCAGCAATTACAGATGCAGCAGCAATAAGTGGATTCATAGTTTTTCCTCCAATTTTTAGATATTAAAAAAAAGTTAAAATATTTATTCTAATGATTCACCAATATAAGCACCAGCTAAAGTGGAAAAAACGAGCGCCTGGATAGCACTTGTAAATAATCCTAAAAGCATTAAAGGAATAGGAACAATTAACGGAACTAAAGTAATTACAACTCCTACAACTAATTCATCTGCTAAAAGGTTTCCAAATAATCGAAAACTTAATGAAAGTGGTTTTGTAAAATCTTCTAAAATATTAATAGGTAATAAAAAAGCAACTGGCTTAATATATCTTTTAAAATAATTAAAACCTTTCTTTCTTAAACCTGCATAAAAATAAGAAATTGAAGTTAAAAGAGCAAGCGCTACAGTTGTATTAATATCCCCAGTTGGAGCACCTAATTCACCACTTGGTAATTCTATTAAACGCCAAGGTAATAATGCTCCAGACCAATTTGATACAAAAATAAAAAGAAAAATAGTTCCTAAAAAAGGAACCCACTTTAAATAATCTTCTTCACCAATTTGTGTTTTTGCTAAATCACGAACAAACTCTGTAATATATTCAGCTAAATTTTGTAAACCTGAAGGTTCCCTTTTTAAATTTCGACTTGATAATAAACCAATTGTTATGATAATTGCTAAAACAAGCCATGATGTTATAAGTACTTGACCATGAATTTGATAAGATCCGAGTTTCCAATAATAATGTTGACCTACAGACAGCTCTCCTAAATCATATATAGGAAAACTATATAAATAGTATATGAAATTTTTCATTTACTTTAAATTTTTTTATGAATTTTATCAAAATTCAAATTTATTATACAAAAAAGTTAATTAATTTTCAAATTAAGTTAAAGAAGTTTTATAATTTTTAAATTTTTTTTGACCATATTGAATATACTTTGAAAATTCATCCAAAACAAAATTTAATGCTGCAATAGAATCGTCATTTGCTGGAATAAATAAATCTGCCAAACTTGGATCACCATTTGTATCTAAAATAGTAATACTTCGAATACCTAATTTTTGACATTCTAAAACTGCATTTAATTCACGTTTCTGATCAATTATTATTACAATGTCAGGTAAATTAACCATTTTTTTAAGCCCTCCTAAATATTTTTCAAGACGCTCTTTCTTTTTTTTTAATTTACTTATTTCTTTTTTTGATAATTTTGAAAAGAGATTATTTTTTTCTTGGATTTCAATTTCATTTAATTTTAAAATTGATTTATGAACACTTGACCAATTTGTTAATAAACCCCCAAGCCATCTTTTATTAACAAAAAAAGAATTACATTTTTGAGCAGTTTTAGCAATTAACTTAGAAGCTTGCTTCTTTGTTCCAACAAATAAAATTGTTTTACCTTGTGCTGTAGAGTCAACTAAAAATTTTAAACTTTGTTTTAAATGCGAATAAGTTTGAACTAAATCAATAATATGAAGATTATTTTGTTCTTTATAAATATAAGGAGACATTTTTGGATTCCATGCTCGTTTTGAATGCCCAAAATGTAAACCTTTTTTAATCATTGTTTCAATATTAATTACCATAAATTTTTGATATGTTATAATGAATAAAATTTTATTAAATTATAAACTCATAATAAAAGATACGTAAAGTTAAAAAAATTATTCATATTAAAAATAAAAGCAGTACAGGGGAATCGAACCCCTACCATTAGCTTGGAAGGCTAAGGCGCTACCATTACACCAGTACTGCTAATTTAAATTTAATTTATTTTATCTTATTTTTAAATTAAAATATAGTACTTTATTTTTTTAATTTAATTAGATATAATTTATAATATAAAATTAAATTATTTAAAATTAATATTAATTTTTTATTTATGTTAGCAATTATAAGTTATTTTGGAATTTTAAGTTTTAGTATAATATTTATCTTAGTTTTTTATTTTGGTTTTTTAAAAGTTAAATTAATTTAAGTTAAAACATTTTTATATGAAAAATTTTATTACATATTTATCAACAGCACCAATAATAGCGCTTTTAGGATTAAGTTTTATTGCAAGTCTTATTATTGAAGTTAATCGATTTTTTCCAGATCCATTGATTTTTGCATTTTAAAAGTCGTAAAGATTAAAAATAAATTTATTTTTAATCTTTACGACTTTTAAGAAAATCCATTGAATAAAAAAAACCAGTACCTGATGGAATTAAACGCCCTAAAATTATATTTTGTTTTAATCCTCGGACAAAATCAATTCTATTTTGAACAGCAGCTTTAGTTAAAATACGAGTAGTCTCCTGAAAACTAGCTGCAGATATAAAACTTTCTGTTTCTAAACTTGATTTAGTTATTCCTAAAACAATTGGTTCATAGGTTACTTCTTGTCGATTTAATTTTATATTTATTAATTGAGCCCAATCAAATTCAATTAATTCACCAAATAAAAGACCTGTTTTTCCACCATCTTTGATTTTAACTTTAGATGTCATTTGGCGAACAACAATTTCTAAATGTTTATCTGCGATAAAAACACCCTGTGAACAATAAATTTTTTGAATTTCATCAATTATAATTTTTTGAATAATTTCAAAGCTTTTTAGTGTTGCCTCATAAATTGAAAATTTTGAACTATATTTGTTAAATACTGTTTTTAGTTGTAAATGCAAATTTGTTAATAATGATAAATTACTTTGAGCTATTCTTGCTTCAAAAAATTCTTCAATTTTTGGAATCCCTTGAATAATATCTCCAGTTTTTATTTTATGATATAAAAATTTAAAAAGGCGTGAATTTTTACTAACTATTTCATTTTGATAAACATTTAATACACTACGTGATGTTATCAAAAAAGGAGTTGCTTTTCTAATAATTATTTTAAATTTATCAATATAAATGATTTGACCAGATTCATTAATTACTTCTTTATTATGGATATTAGTACCATATCTTAAAAATTCACCTATTTTGAAATTTTTTAAAAAGGTTTTATTCAAATAAAACTCTTTTAAATTCGATTGATTTATTAATATAAAATTCGAATTGATTTTTTGATAAATTTTTTCTGTTTGAATAATTTCAGCACTTTTAAAATTTATAAAAAATTCAATATAAATAAAATTTTTTAAATAGAAAGATTCAAAACTTAAAACAAAGACTTTTAATAAATTTTGCTTTTGAATTTGATTATTGTTAAATTCTTTAAAATTAAACTTTCTAATTATACTAAAATTAAGTTTTTTATTATAATTCTTAAATAATTGATATTTTATATTATTATTACTTTTTTTCCTATTTTTAAAAATATATTTTTGATATATAGGAAAATAACTACTTAAAAATGTATAGTAACCAGATTTTAAAGAAAAACTAATTATTGTATTTTTTAAATATTGAGTTTTTAAAAATATTTTATTTTTGGGTTTTAGGATTTGGTTATTAAAATTAAATAAATTAATATTTTTTGTCAAATTAAAATAACTCTTATGAAATTTATTATAAAAATATTGAGTACAATTAAATTTTAAAAATTGTAAAAAAGTCTGATTTGAAATAAAATGATTTAAAAATTTACTTCTAAAATTACTCTCGCGATTGATTTGAATTTTTTCAAATAATATTAATTTTGAAATTATTTGAACTTTTTTACAAAATCTAGATTGATGATTATTAATCCAAGTAAAATTTGATTTATTTCTTAAATAATCTTTAAACAAATAATTAATTTTTAATAGAATTGTATCAATTAAAATTTGATTATGATCAAATCTAATATTTCCTGGAATAAAAGATCCCATCTTTATTATTTTATTTACTTTTTTTAATAAAACAAAATTTGAAGGAAAACATACCCAAGATTGAAATGTTTGTCTAATCTTAAATTTAGATTTAGATTTATTTTGACTTTCAAAATGTAAAATTAAATTAATTATTTTTTCAGAAATTTGATTATTTATTTGAAAATTTGTTTTTTCATCTAAATTTTGATCTTTAAAATAAAAAATTATACTAGTTCGAAATAAAACTTTAGATCCAATTTTTAAGTTATCTTTTCTATAATAAAATTTTTGTGAATTTAATAAACAATTTTTTTGATTAGAGAAATATACAAAATATTTAATGATAAAATTGTAAAGGTAATTTTTGATTCCATATATTTTGTTTATAAAATTTAAATTAAAAAAAGTAGGTTTTAAAATACGTTTTTTTAATATATTTTGTTTATAAATAAATAAATCTGGAATATTAATTATTGATTTTTTATAAAAATTAAATAAATAAAAATTTTGATTTTTATAATTGCTTAAAATTTTATAAGAATTAAGTAATTGAAATTTTGATAACCCCTGAAAATTTATTAATATAAAAAATGTTTGAAAAGGAGTAATTAAGTTTAATTTTTTAAAAAATTGATATTGAAATTTATTTGTATAAATTAGTCTAAAATTTTTAGTATTAAAAACTGATAAAAAATTTTTTAAAATATTTATACGATCACTTTTTATAAAAAGTGATCGATTGTTAAATTGTAAAGAAAAATTCTTAATATTTAAAGGGACTTCAAAATTAATTGAATCTTTATTGAATATTTTAAAATAATAATAATATGAACAAAAAGTAAAATTTGAATATTTATTTATATCTATATTAGTCTCATGAAAATGAGACCAATAATAAGGTATATTTATTATTTTATTTTTTTCGTTCAAAATTTTATATTTTCTTGAAAATATAGGATATTTTAATTTTGATTTTATATCTTCGAAAATAGATATTTCATAAAAAAAAGATTTATTGAATTTAAATTTTAATTCACTATATATTAAATAATTTAATTTATAGTGAATCTTTTTATTAGGTATAAAATTAAAATTTAAACTGAATTGATCTTTATTTTGAAAAAATTTTAATTGATTTCTATGGAATGAAAAAGATAAAAACTTAATATTGTTATAAATACTTAAATTTAATTTTAGAGTATTTAAATTCGATAAAACAAAATATTGAGATTTTAAATAATAAACTTTTTTTAAATTAATACAAAATAGTAATTTATTTAGAAAAAGATCATCTGATAAATCAAATTTAAAAACGGAAACTTTTTTAGTTAAACTAAAATGTTGCTTTTTAAAAAAATCAAATTTTTGAAATAAAGAAAACAAATGAAAATCGATATCATAATTTTTAGTTAATAAAACTTTAATTTTTTGAACTATTGATCTTAAACCTAATAAATCACCATGAATAGGAAAAATTTTTTGATTACTAAAACAATTTAAAATATCACCATTAATTAACCAAATTGACCCAAGACCAACAGTTAAATTTTGAACAATGCCTTCTTTACTCATTTTTTCAATTAAAACAAGATTTTCAAAGTAAATTTGTCCAGAATTAGGTGCAAAAATTTGTTGTTCAGTTTCTTGCTGTCGATTTTCAAAAAAAGAAGGTGATGATAGTTGTGCAATTAAAGTTTTCTCCTGAACTGGAAAATTATTTCGAATTAAAAAAATTGTATAGCTAGGTGTATTAAATATTAAAAAAGAAGTTGACCAATTTTTTGCAAAATATAATTTAGATTCTATTTCATAAATTTTAGACAATATTAATAAATTTTTTTTATTATTTACAAAATTAGGTTTTAACTGTGCTATTAATGATAACTTGTTAAATTCTTTTTTCGTTAATTCAGAATTAAAAATACTGTCTTTTTCTCTTTGTACTTTTAAAGATGCTTTTGTTTTAGATAAAAACCCAATTTGTCCATTTAATGTTCGAATTAATATACCAGACAAAGACTCTAAATATTCAACTTTTCCATTAAAAGGTGCATAAATTTGATCTATAAATCCTCCGGTAAAGACTCCTCCAGTATGAAAAGTACGCATTGTTAATTGAGTCCCAGGTTCTCCAATAGATTGTGCAGCCAATATACCAACAGCCTCTCCAATAGATACTATTGTATTATTAGATAAACTCCAGCCATAACAAAGTTGACAAATAAAATTTTTTGAACGACAAGATAATGGAGATCTTAAAATAATAGATTTTTTTAAACGACTAATTTTTTGAGATAAACGAGAAGAAATTTCTTGATTTTTAGATGCAATTTTATTTCTTAATTTTGTAACTGGGTGAATATCAAAACAATCATTTAATAAAATACGCCCAATAATTCGATCTTTCATTGGTAAAATATTTTTTCTTCCATCCATTAATGATGTAAATTCTATTCCATGAGTTGTTTTACAATCTTGTTTTCCAATAATTACTTGTTGTGTAACATCTACTAATCTTCTTGTTAAATAGCCTGAGGTAGCTGTTCTAAGAGCTGTATCAACAACACCCTTTCTTGCACCATAACAAGAGATTATATATTCAGTTAAATTTAAACCTTCACGAAAATTACTACGAATTGGAAAATCTAATACTTGTCCCTTAGGATCAACCATAAGCCCGCGCATTCCAACTAATTGTCGAACTTGTGAAATATTACCTCTAGCACCAGAAAAAGCAATCATATATATAGGATTAAAAATATTGGTTGCTTTAAAAAATTGTACAACACTAATTTTTAATTTTTCACTAGAGAAATTCCATTCTTCAATAAATTGTTGTTTTCTTTCAATTTCAGTTATATTACCTTTTGCATAATTAATTTCAATTTGTTGAACCTTTTCCTCTGTGTTATAAATATTTTTTGCTTTAATTAGTGGAACTTTTAAATCATCGATACCTAAAGAAACACCTGTTTTAGTTGCATATTCAAAACCAATGTTTTTTAAATTTTCAATTAACAAAGTAGTTTCATAAGCTCCAAATTGATTAAAAAACCAAAGAATAAAATTTTTTAATCTTCTTTTGTCAAAGGAGCGATTAAAAAAAATAATAAAATCTTTCATTTTATTTAATATCTTAAAATCATATATTTTACTTTTCTTTTATTAAATTGTTTACTAAAACTCGACCAGGTGTTGTTAAAATAAATTGACTAATTTTAAAACCAAACCAGTTAGTCAAAAATTGAAATTGATAACTAAATGTCAATAAATTTCCAGAAGTATAAAACCTTAATTCTAAAGTCGGATTAGTTTTTTTATCAATTTCAAAATGATCTATCCAGTAAACCCAAATTGGTGTATGTGATAAAATCTTATTTTGATTGTAAAAATATAAAATCTGATCATTTTTTTTAAAGATTTTAAATCGATAAAAATTTTTAACTTTTTGAATTTGAAAAATTTCTTTTATTTTTTTAAACTGAATTTTAGGATTAATGTCTTCAAATAATTTGATATAAAAATTTTTCAGATCCATAGATGTTAAATAATACCAACCTAAAACCATATCTTGTGTTGGAGTTAAAATAGGAGATCCTGTTGCTGGAGATAATAAATTATTTTGAGACCAAAGTAATCTCCACGCTTCTGCTCGAGCTTCATAAGATAAAGGTATATGTACTGCCATTTGATCACCATCAAAATCAGCATTAAATGCAGAACAAACTAAAGGATGTAGAACAATTGCTCTTCCTTCAACTAATATTGGCTTAAATGATTGAATACTTAATCGATGTAATGTTGGTGCTCGGTTTAATAATACAGGATGATTCCTAAAAATTTCATTAATAATATCATAAATAATAGATTTATTTTGTTGAATTAATTTTTTAGCACCTAATATAGTACGAGCTTTTTTGTAAAAAAGCAAACGTTGAATTATAAAAGGTTGAAAAAGTTCAATGGCCATTTCTTTTGGAATCCCACATTCATATACTTTTAAATATGGACCCACAACAATCACCGATCTTCCCGAGTAATCAACCCTTTTACCAAGTAAATTTTGTCTAAAACGCCCCTTTTTTCCTTTTAAAATATCAGATAAAGATTTTAAGGGACGCCCATTTAAACCAGAACTTGGTATAAATCCTCCTTTTCCATTTTCAATCAAAGAATCTACTGATTCTTGAAGTAAACGTTGTGCGTATTGAACTTCTTCAGAACTATTAGAATAATGTCCAATATTAAGCTTTTGAATTCTATTATTTCTAAAAATAACTTTTTGATACAATTTATTTAAATCTGAAATTGCGATTTGAGTATCATCTAATTGAATAATTGGTCTTAATGCGGGTGGTAATACTGGTAAAATCGATAAAATCATCCATTCTGGATGATTTTGCGTAAAACGAAAACATCTTATTAATTTTAATCTTCTTAAGAGTTTTAATTTTTTAAATGTATCAGTAGATGATAAACCATCATTAATTTCAAATATATTAATACGTACTTGTCTTTCAAGTAATTTTAAATTTATTGATTTTGATAATTTTATTAATAATGAATCAACAATTTTTGCTCCAATAAGTGGTAATTCTTGTCTTTCTTCATCATATTTTTTTAAATAACTACTATAAGAATAAATCATTAGATCTTTCTTCTCTGGTAAAGCAGTCATATAATAAACAAAATGTGCTTTTTTTGCAGGATTTTCCCAGCATAAATTTTTTGAGATCGAATAATAAGAACTATTAAATGAGAATTGATTACATTCAACATTCTTGTATTTTCTTATTTGCTTATCTTTAGTTTGATGACTAATTATTTTATATTTGTTTTTTTTAAGCCTCCATTTTTCTTTTGAAATTAAAAAAAGATGTAAACTTGGTAAATTATTTTTTACTTTTATTTTTAAATTCTTTAAATTATATATATTTTTTAAATCATAATTATGATTTAAAAATTTGTTGGAATTTAATTTTTGTGTATTTAAAATAAAGAAATCCCAATTTAAAATTGGTTTAAAATACATTATTAAAACATTTTTAAAGTTCTGAATTTCAATTTTACTAAAATTTTGAATTTTATTGAATATTAAGGGTAATTCTGAATCAGAATCGAAGATAAATATTAAATTTACTGGAAATATAGTATTCAATATTAATTCAGAACAATAAACTAATGATTCTGTTTTTTTTCTTGTAAAATCTAATAAAATCGATAAATAACTAGGTCGTCCTTTTAAATACCATATATGAGTAACAGGATTATTTAATTGTATATATCCTAATCTATATCTTCGTACTTGAGAGCTAGTAAATTCAACCTCACAATTAGGACAAAATTTCTCAAAATTGATAGGTCTTTTACCACAAGCACATTCAAAATCATTAACAGGTCCGAAAATTCGTTCACAAAATAATCCATTAAATTCTGGTTTAAGTGATTGATTTTAAGATTCTTAGAACCATATACGTACTTCTCAATACATACGGCTCAAATTTCTAGATATTTATAATATAGTAAGAAATTTTTAGAAATTTGGATATTCCTTTCAGTAAAAATATTTAAAATTTAATTAAACCTTTTTTCTAAATCAATAAAATTTAATTCGTTTTAATATATAACGAGTAAAAATCTTTTATTTAATTTTTAAAATTAAATATAGCCTTATTCCATATTAAAAATTTTTAAAGTAAAGTATATAAGTATCAACACCTTTATATACAAAATATAAATTTAATAATATATATAAATAAGATTTTAATTATCTATTTTTAATTTTTTTATTAATGCGTCTTTGCGCATATTGGATTAGTTTCAATTAATTTGTATCTAATTTATTTGATAATTAACAGTTTGTGAGTTAGTAACTTGTCCAATAATTTTACCGTTTGGAAGATGTCTCTCCGACCATTTTTTAATATCTTCTGGGGAGGCTAACTTTATTTGAACACCTTTTAAACGGATTAATTTTAATAATTTCATAAATTTTCTTTTTAAATTTCCATATAATCTTTTATACTTCTATCATAAACTTGAATATCTAAACATAAAGCCTGAAGTTCTCGAATTAAAACTTTAAAAGATTCTGGTGTTCCGAAATAAAAATCTGAATTTTTTAAAATAGTTTCCATTATTTGATTACGTCCTTTAATATCATCTGATTTAACAGTGAGAAGTTCTTGTAGAGTATAAGCAACACCAAATCCTTCTAAAGCCCATACTTCCATTTCACCAAATCTTTGTCCGCCATGTTTTGATCTTCCTTTCAAAGGTTGCTGAGTAACTAAAGAATAAGATCCAGTTGAACGAGCATGTATTTTGTCATCAACTAAATGAATAAGTTTCATCATATAAGAAAAACCAGACATAATTGGATAAGTAAAAGTTGTACCGTTTCTACCATCAAAAAGTTTAAATTTTCCTGGAAAATTTGGTGAAAAAAACCAACTTTGATTTAATTGTAAACTAGCTTCATATAATTTAAAAAAAACTAAACTTCTTGAAGCTTCATACCCATAAATCTCATCAAATGGTAAAATTTTAAATTTTTTAATTAATTTTTTTCCAATTAAACCTAATATAGATTCAAAAAGTTGACCAATATTCATTCTAGAAGGAACTCCAAGGGGATTAAGAATCATATCTAAACATGTCCCATCAGGATAATAAGGCATATCTTCTATAGCTAAAATCTTTGAAACAATACCCTTATTACCATGGCGACCAGCAATTTTATCACCAATCTTAATCTTTTTAGATTCTAATATATAAATTGAAACACTTTCAATTTTAGATTGCGTTTGATCTTTAAGGGATTGTTTTGTTTCATAGACTTGAACATTTATTATTCTTCCTTCTATACCTTTTGGAGCTCGAAAGGAAGTATCTCTATAAGAGGAAAAATCTTTTCCAATAATATCATAAAGAAGTTTTTCATGAGGAAACAATTTTCGTTTTTGAACAGGCGTAATTCGTCCTACTAATATAGCCTCTCCTTCTACCCATGATCCAATTTTAATTATCCCTCTAGAATCTAATTGAAACTGATCTTTTTCATCTAAATTTGGAACATTTTTTGTTATTTGATCAGGTCCAAAAGGTGTATTTTTTGCTTCAATTTTATATTTTTCAATATGTAAAGAAGTATAAATATCTTTATAAATTAAATTTTCACTAATTAAAATAGCATCTTCAAAATTATAACCTTCCCAAGGTAAATATCCAACTAGGACGTTTTTTCCAAGAGATAATTCACCCATATGACTTGACATATTATTTGTTAATAAACAACCTTTTTTAATCCAATTACCAGACTGCATAAAAGGTTTTTGAACTAAACATGTTCCTTGGTTAGAGCGTAAATAATCATTTAAAATTATTTTGTCTTCTAATTTAAAATTAGAAACTAAATTGTAGTTTAAATTGTATATATATTTTTTTGAAAATTTATATTTTTGAAAATAAAAAAATTTAGGGTTATGCACTAAAAATAAATTATCATTTATGAATCGAATTTGATTAAAAAAAAATTCTAATTTTTTAACATAGAAATTGTTTAAAATATAAAAAGATTTAACGAAAATTTGAAATTTTTGTTTTTTAAGTTTAAATTTATAACATTTTCTATTTAAATAGAATAAATTTTCAGAATAAAATAACTGAGTTTTATAAATTAAAAATTTTAAAAATTCGTTTTTGAAAAAAAAGGGTTTTAAATTATTCAATAAAAAAGTATGTTTATTAAATTTTCTTTTTTGAATCTTTTTTAGATAATTTTTTGTTATAAACAAATTTTGTTTTATAATTTGTTTTTCTTTTTGTTTAAAAAATATAGAAGATAAAAATTTTTCTAATTTTAAAAAATTAAAATGCACTTTTTCAAATAAAAAATCATGATTTTTTATTTGAATTAAATTTTTGCTTTTTTTATAAAAGTTAAAATTATTAGTAGTTAAATTTTTTTCAAAAATTGATAAAATGATAATTTTAGAATGACTAGAGTATAAAATTAATCCACTTTTTTTTGATTGTACAAAATTTCCTGAGTGAAACAGAACTCTATTCTCAAAACCTGTCCCAACAATCGGACGTTCTGGATGAAGTAATGGAATAGCTTGACGTTGCATATTAGACCCCATTAATGCTCTATTACCATCATCATGTTCCAAAAATGGAATCAGTGATGTTGCAATAGAAATAAGTTGTAAACAAGAAACAATTCCGTATTTTATATATTTCCGATATGTCTTTTTAAAAGTTTGCTCAATTTGGGCAGTTAAAGGTAAATTTGGTAGAAAATTTAAAGCTGATGTTTTTGGTAAATTTAAAATAATTGGATCTTTATCTGAAATAGCTGCATCTAAATTTTGAACTCCAAGCTGCCTTTGAACTTGACCCTTATAAATAATAAAAAAAGGAGTTAACAAGGAACCATTTAAATCAATTTGACTAAAACTTGTTAATGAATTTACAAGTCCTGCATTTTGCCCTTCAGGAGTTTCAATTGGACAAATTCTTCCATAATGCGTAGGATGAATACCACGTATATCCATTCCAGCAGTATCTCTTGAAACACCTCCTGGCCCAACGGATGTTAATCGACGTTTATGTGTTAATTCTGATAATGGGTTTGCTTGATCTAAAAATTGTGATAATGGGTTTGAGCCAAAAAATTCTTTGAAAACACTATTTAATGCTCGAGGAGTAAAAAAGTTGCGGAATTTTAAAAAACCTTTTTGTTTTTTAATTTTTTCATTTAATCTTTTTTCAAGTCTAGCAAGACCAATTGATAATTGATTTTGAATTAGCTCACCTGAAGTACGAATTCTTCTATTTTGTAAATGATCAATATCATCAAAATTTTTTTTATTTTTTAAAACTTGAATTAATGTATCAACAATAAATAAAATATCGTAAGGTGTTAAAGTTGTCTGATTATTTGGAATAGATACTCCAAGTTTTTGATTAAGTTGTTGTCTTCCAATTTCTCCAAGATAGTATGAACGTGGGTTTAAAAATTTATTGATTATAAGTTTTTTTCTAGTTTTTAAAATTGTTTTTTTATTTTTAGTTTTTGGTTTTTCTAAATTAAATAATACTCTTATAAATTTTGTATTTTGTATTTCAAAAAATGATTGAGAAAATATGCTATTATTTAATATTATTTGTGTAATTGTTTTTTTATTAATACCAATTGTTTGTAATAGAAGTAAAACTGGAATTTTTGGACTATTTTTAATTTTCGCCCAAATTTTTTGACGTTTATCCATTTCTAAACGTAACCAATTTCCTCTTTGTGAAATTAAATCCACATATAAATTTCTTTCAAATTTTATTCTATTTGATTTAATTATTCTACTTTTTGATTCTTGAAAATAAACTCCTGGTTTTCTTATAACTTGATTAATAATAATTCTTGGAATTCCATTTATAATAAAATAACCTCTTTTTGTCATTAAGGGAAAAAATCCAATAAGTAACCATTTGAATTGTATTCTTTTTTTTTGATAATCAATAAGTTAATAGGTGTTCAACCATAGAAACTAAACGTACTTCTTTTAAAATATTTAGCTTCAACAATTTTATAAATTATAAAAAATTTATTCAAATTATTTCTTTTTCAAGATTTATTAAAATAATCTCTTTGAATATCTTTTTTTAATAAATTTTAGATATAAAAGATTTAGGAATCTTTAAAAGCTATTTTAATTAAATTAAAAATTCTTATCCAATACAATAAAAATTCTTAAATATAACTTATGATAAGATTTTTATAAATATCCATTTCTTTATTTCTCTAAAATTAATTTAATTTATTTGTATTGGTATATAAAGTTCACTTGCATAAGTTTTTGATTCTATGATTGCATGATCTGAACTTCGTTTTGGAAATGTTAATTGATAAAATTTTGGAAAAAAAAGAATTTTTATCTTTTTTTTTCTATTTAAAATAGGGTTTTTATTTTGAAATTCGTAAATTAATCCTTTTTTTAAAAGATAAAAAAAACTTGATCTTTGAACAGATAGAAAATCTGGTATTAAAAATGATATTTCTTTTAAAGATTTTATCATAAATTATAATAGAAAAAAATAGCTAATTATTTAACTTATTTCAAGACTCTACCTCTATTCCAATACTTTAATGCTGCTATTTTTAAATCCTGACATAATTCAATAACTAATAGTGTAGAGTCTTAAATAATTATATCAAATAATTTATAAAAAATCAAATTTTTAATATTGAATAAAAAAACGGAAAGGGAGGGATTCGAACCCCCGTTAGTTTTCACTAAGTCGGTTTTCAAAACCGGTGTATTCAACCACTCTACCACCTTTCCAATATTCGATAAATAGGCCGAGCTGGATTTGAACCAGCGAAGGTAAAACCAACGGATTTACAATCCGTCCCCTTTAACCACTCGGGCATCGACCCAATATAACCTTAAAAAGATAATTTGAATTATCTATATTAAATTTATAAAATAATAAAAAAATTATTTGGGGAAAGAGGGACTTGAACCCTCACGATTTAAAAAATCAACGAATTTTAAGTCCGTAGCGTCTACCAATTCCGCCACATCCCCTTAAATATTTAGATAAATTTATGCTAAAAAAAGCACTTTGGACTTTTCAAATTTGAAAAGTCCAAAGTGCTTTTTTTAGCATCTAATTATTTTCCCAAAAAATCCCTTTTTAAGTATTTTCATTACTTAATCATTTAACAACTAAATTCGAAATGGATTAGAGTTTTTCTAATTAAGTATTGACACTAAAAATAAAAATGTTTTTAAATATAAAACCTAAAATTTTAAATTTTAATATATTTATTAAAAAATTCAATCTTTAGTAAATCTTAGCTAAAATAATTACTTATCTTACACTGAATTCCTATCAAAGAGCTGTTCTAACTCAGATTTTCAAAAGAACACTCATCTTGAGGTGGATTTCCTACTTAGATGCTTTCAGCAATTATCCACTCCATACTTAGCTACTCAGCATTTCCCGTTGGAACAAGAACTGATACACCAGTGGTATGTCTTTTCAAGTCCTCTCGTATTATGAAAAGCACCTCTCAATGTTCTAACGCTTACACCGGATATGGACCAAACTGTCTCACGACGTTCTGAACCCAGCTCACGTACCGCTTTAATGGGCGAACAGCCCAACCCTTGGGACGTGCTACCGCCCCAGGTTGCGATGAGCCGACATCGAGGTGCCAAACCTTCCCGTCGATGTGAACTCTTGGGGAAGATCAGCCTGTTATCCCTAGAGTAACTTTTATCCGTTGAGCGACGACCTTTCCACATAGTATCGTCGGATCATTAAGGCCGGCTTTCGCCTCTGCTTGACTTGTCAGTCTTGCAGTTAAGCTCCCTTCTACCTTTACACTCTACAACTGATTTCCGTCCAGTCTGAGAGAACCTTTGCACACCTCCGTTACCTTTTAGGAGGTTTTCGCCCCAAAAAAACTGTCCACCTAAAACTGTTAAACGTCCAAAATAAGGATCATTATTAGAATTTTAATTTTTTAAGAGTGGTCTCTCAATTATAGCTCAAATATTTCCAAAAAAATATTTTCAATGCCTCCCACCTAGACTGCGCAAAAAAAACCCAAATTCAATTTCAGGATACAGTAAAGCTTCATAGGGTCTTTCTGTCCAGGTGTAAGAAGTTTGTATCTTCACAAACATTATTATTTCACCGAGTCTCTCTTTGAGACAGTACCCAGATCGTTACGCCTTTCGTGCGGGTCACAACTTACGCGACAAGGAATTTCGCTACCTTAGGACCGTCAGAGTTACGGCCGCCGTTTACCGGGGCTTCAGTCACTAGCTTCTTTTAATAAAAAATAACTAGTTTCTTTTACCTTCCGGCACTGGGCAGGCGTCAGCCCCCATACGTTATCTTACGACTTTGCGGAGACTTATGTTTTTGGTAAACAGTCGCCTGGGTCTATTTATTGCAGCCTATTTAGGCACCCCTTCTCCCGAAGTTACGGGGCTATTTTGCCGAGTTCCTTAAAGAGAGTTTTCTCGCGCTCCTTAGTATACTCTACTTGTCTACCTGTGTTGGTTTACGGTACAGGTAATTTTTATTTCTAAGTATTTCGAGCTTTTCTTGGAAGTTTAACGTCAATTAAATAATTTTATTCAAATTATTGCATCCTATTTTAGTTATTAAAGCTGTTTTTTTTCAAACTTTTTACTTCAAATAGTTACACTGAAATCCAACATACAGCTAATTTAGCTACCTTCGTCCCTCGATACTAAATAAAAATTAGTACAGGAATATTAACCTGTTTTCCATCGATAATACCTTTCGATTAAATCTTAGGACCTGACTAACCCTCCATGGACGAGCCTAGTGAAGGAACCCTTAGACTTTCGGAGCATTGGATTCTCACCAATGTTTTCGTTACTCAAGCCAACATTCTCACTTCTGTTTTGTCCATTAATTCTTTAGAATTTACTTCACCCTAAAACAGAACGCTCCCCTACCGATAGTTTTTTACTATCCCACAGCTTCGGTACGCTACTTAGTCCCGTTCATTTTCGGTGCATAAACGCTATTTCAGTGAGCTATTACGCACTCTTTTAAGGATAGCTGCTTCTAAGCAAACCTCCTGATTGTTTTCGCATTCACACTTCCTTTAACACTTAGTAACGATTTAGGGACCTTAGCTGATGATCTGGGCTGTTTCCCTCTTGACAATGAAGCTTATCCCCCACTGTCCCACTTATTAGTGGGATTAATGCTTAGTATTCTGAGTTTGCTATGATTTGGTACTACTTTCACAGCCCGTATCAATACAGTGCTTTACCCCTAAACATTTCATCACTAATTGCTGTGCCTCAACACATTTCGGGGAGAACCAGCTAGCTCCAGGTTCGATTAGCATTTCACCTCTAACTACAACTCATCTGCTAATTTTTCAACATTAGTCAGTTCGGACTTCCAATTAGTTTTACCTAAGCTTCTTCCTGGACATAGTTAGATCACCTGGGTTCGGGTTTATAAAAAATGACTTTATTGCTCTTTTAAAACTTGTTTTCACTTAGGCTTCGAATTTTTTTCTTAACCAAGCCAATTTTCATAAGTCGCCGGCTCATTCTTCAACATGCATATGGTCAGTCTTTTTGAACCTCCCATTATTTGTAAGCTTAAAGTTTCATGTTCTATTTCACTCCCTGATAAGGGTTCTATTTCACCTTTCCCTCACGGTACTATTTCTCTATTAGTTACTCAAAAATATTTAGCTTTACAAGGTGGTCCTTGTTGATTCACACCAAATTCCACGTGTTTGATGTTACTTGGGAATCTCTCTTTTCTATTTTTTTATTACTGGACTTTCACCATCTATGGTTCAGGATTCAGCTGATTCTTTTAAAAAATTAAATTTAGATAGTCCCGCAACCCTAAACTAATTTTAGTTTAGTTTGAGCTTATTTCGTTTCGTTCGCCACTACTAAGAAAATCGCGTTTGCTTTCTTTTCCTTCAGTTACTTAGATGTTTCAATTCACTGAGTTATCTCTTTTCTGATTATGAATTTATCAGATAGTTTTTAAGATTGATCTATTCGGGAATCTTTGGATTAAAATTTGTTTCCAATTCACCAAAGCATTTCGCAGGTAACCACGCCCTTCTTCGATTTTGAGTACTTAGGTATCCACTTTAAGCATTATAACTATTTTAATAAATAATTTTGTATTTAAAAATCTATTGATTTTATACATATAAATTATGTAATAAGAGCAGTCTAAAGTCAAGCCAGCTAGCCTTTCTTTTTTAAAATAGATCGTATTTAAATAAATACGATCTATTTTAAGATTTAACAAATTTACAAAAATTGATTTCCACGCTTATATTGTAAATAAGCTGTTATAAATAAACCTATAATAGTTACGGGAACTAAACCAAGAACAATACCAGATAATAATGGTTCAACCATACGTAAATTAATTTTAAATGATTTAAATTTTTGATTCAATTTTATCTTATTCAAAAAAAGAAGTCAATTTTATAAAATTTTTAAACTTGAATTTTAAAAATTTTATGCTATAATATGAGAAATTGATCTTATTGTATTTTTGCTTTTTTTTTAAAGAATTACAATCTTTCTTTTCGGGTAGTTTGTATGATCAAAATATATTTTTATAAAAAATTTTCAAATGGCTCCAAAAACAGAAACTAAAGCAGGTCTTGGATTTAAAGCTGGTGTTAAAGATTATCGATTAACTTATTATACTCCAGATTATCGTGTTTTAGATACAGATATTTTAGCAGCTTTTCGTATGACTCCACAACCTGGAGTACCTCCTGAGGAAGCAGGTGCAGCAGTAGCAGCAGAATCTTCAACAGGAACCTGGACAACAGTTTGGACAGATGGGTTGACAAGTTTAGATCATTATAAAGGAAGGTGTTATGATATTGAACCAGTAGTTGGTGAAGAAAATCAATATATTGCTTATGTTGCATACCCTCTAGATCTTTTTGAAGAAGGCTCAGTAACAAATTTATTTACGTCAATTGTTGGAAATGTTTTTGGCTTTAAAGCTCTTCGGGCACTTCGTTTAGAAGATGTTCGAGTTCCACCAGCATATGTAAAAACATTTCAAGGACCTCCTCATGGTATTGAAGTCGAAAGAGATAAATTAAATAAATATGGTCGAGCTTATCTTGGGTGTACTATTAAACCAAAATTAGGTTTATCTGCCAAAAATTATGGTCGAGCTGTTTATGAAGGTTTACGTGGTGGATTAGATTTTACAAAAGATGATGAAAATGTAAATTCTCAACCATTTATGCGATGGAGAGACCGCTTTTTATTTGTTGCAGAAGCACTTTATAAAGCACAAGCTGAAACAGGTGAAATTAAAGGACACTATTTAAATGCGACAGCTGGAACTTGTGAAAGAATGCTTCAAAGAGCAGAAGTTGCGAAAGAATTAGGTGCACCAATTGTTATGCACGATTACTTAACAGGAGGATGGACTGCAAATACAACACTTGCTCATTATTGCCGTGATCATGGTTTATTACTACATATTCATCGAGCAATGCATGCGGTTATTGATAGGCAAAAAATTCACGGTATGCATTTTCGTGTTTTAGCTAAATCACTTCGTCTATCTGGTGGAGATCATCTTCATTCAGGTACTGTTGTAGGTAAACTTGAGGGTGAGCGAGAGGTTACTTTAGGTTTTGTTGATTTAATGCGTGATGATTATATTGAAAAAGATAGAAGTCGTGGAGTTTATTTTACTCAAGATTGGGTTTCACTACCTGGTGTTATTCCAGTTGCATCCGGAGGTATTCATGTATGGCATATGCCAGCATTAGTCGATATTTTTGGGGATGATGCTTGTTTACAATTTGGTGGCGGAACTTTAGGTCATCCTTGGGGAAACGCTTGTGGAGCTGCAGCTAATCGTGTTGCTGTTGAAGCTTGTACACAAGCTAGAAACGAAGGACGTGATTTAGCTAAAGAAGGTGGAGATATAATTCGTGCTGCTGCAAAATGGAGTCCTGAACTTGCTGCTGCTTGTGAAGTTTGGAAAGAAATTAAATTTGAGTTTGATACGATTGATACATTATAATATTTAATAATTTAATTTTAACAATAGATTCATGAACTATAGACAATTCATGAATCTATTGTTAAAATTAAATTATTAATTTACATTTTTATGATTTTTAAGTAATTAATAGAAAAATGCCAACAATTCAACAGTTAGTCAGATATTCAAGATTGAATATTTTGAAAAAAACAAAATCACCTGCACTGAAAGGATGTCCTCAACGTAGAGGTGTTTGCACACGTGTTTATACAACTACTCCAAAAAAGCCTAATTCTGCGATTAGGAAAGTTGTTCGTGTTCGTTTAACGTCTGGTTTTGAAATTACTGCTTCAATTCCTGGAATTGGTCATAATCTTCAAGAACATTCATCAGTTTTAATTCGAGGAGGAAGGGTTAAAGATTTACCTGGAGTTAGATATAAAATAATCCGAGGTAAACTTGATACTTCAGGGGTTAAAGGAAGAGCAAAAAGTCGATCTAAATATGGAGTTAAAATTAGTAATAAATAAAATAAAAAAATAAAAAATGTCAAGGTATACAATTAAAAATAATAGATTAATAGTAGCTGATCCTTTTTATAATAGTATTTTGATTCAAAAAATTACTAACAAAATAATGAAAAAGGGTAAGAAAATACTCGCTCATAAAATAATGAATAAATCTATTCAAGAAATTGAGAAAAAAACACAGAAAGACCCTATTCAAATTATCGAACAAGCAATTTATCATGCTACTCCAACTGTTGAAATAAAAGCAAGAAGAATTGGTGGAGCTGTTTATTCGATTCCTATAGAATTAAGTTCAAATCGAGGTATTTCCATAGCAATTCAATGGATATTACAATCATGCAATCTTCAAACTGGTAAACCTTATTATCAAAGACTTGCAAACGAATTAATAGATGCTTCAAAAAAAACAGGATTTGCAATTCGAAAAAAAGAAGCTGCTCAGAAAACAGCAGAATCTAATGCAAAATTTATATAGAAAATTTTTTTCTAATATATTCAATTGGGCTATATTGGACTTGAACCAATAACCACACCCTTATCAAAGGTGTACTCTCACCAATTGAGCTAATAGCCCTCATAAAATTATATGATTATAATAAATAATTTTTATATTTATAAAAATTTTAATAAAAAATTAATGAATTAAAAAAAATTATGTTTATTTCAATTTTATCTTGGATCGAAGATCAGAAGAAAACAAAAACTCAAAATAAAAAAAAAAAAAATGCAGAACCAGGAAGTCTTTGGACTAGATGTGATAATTGTGGAACAATTTTATATATAAAACATTTAAAAGAAAACCAAAGTGTGTGTTTTTCTTGTGGATATCATCTTCAAATGAGTAGTCGAGAAAGAATTCACAGTTTAATTGATATTGATACATGGCGTCCATTAGATGAAACTTTATCTCCATGTAATCCTTTAGATTTTTTTGATCAAAAGTCTTATAGTGAAAGATTGAAAGATGCTCAGGAAAAAACAAAACTACAAGATGCTATCTTAACTGGAACAGGTTTATTAGATGGAATTCCAGTAGCCCTCGGTGTTATGGATTTTAGTTTTATGGGAGGAAGTATGGGATCAGTAGTTGGTGAAAAAATTACACGTTTAATTGAATATGCAACTCGAGAAGGTTATGTTTTAATACTAATTTGTGCATCTGGTGGTGCTAGAATGCAAGAAGGAGTCTTAAGTCTTATGCAAATGGCAAAAATTTCTTCTGCATTAAACATTTATCAATCTAAAGCAAAATTATTATATTTTTCAATATTAACTTCTCCAACTACAGGTGGTGTAACAGCAAGTTTTGCTATGCTTGGAGATCTTATATTTGCTGAACCTAATGCTCTTATTGGATTTGCAGGTCGGCGAGTTATCGAACAGACTTTACAAGAAAGTTTACCTGAAAATTTTCAAACTTCTGAATACCTATTAGATCATGGATTATGTGATTTAATTATTCCTCGTTCTTTTTTAAAACAAGCTTTATCGGAAATTATCTTTATTTATAAAGATACACCATTTAAAAAAAGAGGTAAATTACCTACAAATATTCAACGCCCATTTAATTTGTTAACTGAAGAAAGACTTCGTCGTAAATATATTCAACAACAATATACTGAAGATAAAAATCAATTACTAAAAGATTTTTCCTTTATTGATTTTTCAAATCAATTTTCTATTTTAAACAAAATTATCTATAATTCATCTTTTAGCATTTTTAATAAACTTGATTTTCAAAACGAAAGTTTTAAAAGACAACTTGAAGAAAACTCTAAATATGACGATCTGGTCTTTCTCTATAAAGAGATTTTAATATCCTTAAATATTTTATTAAATGAATAATAGGACACTTTTTATAAATCTTGTACTTAATAATAAATCAATTTATTATAAAATACTAAATAATCAAATAGATTATTTATATACATAATTAATTTTTTATGTATATTTTACTAAATTTATTAATAACAAAACAAACTAATGTCTGGAACAACTGGAGAACGCCCTTTTTCTGATATTTTAACAAGTATTCGTTATTGGGTTATACATAGTATTACTATACCATCTTTATTTATTGCTGGTTGGCTTTTTGTAAGCACTGGTCTAGCTTATGACGTTTTTGGAACACCAAGACCTAATGAATATTTCACAGAGGATAGACAACAGGCTCCTTTGATAACAGATCGTTTTAACGCTCTTGATCAAATAAATGAACAAATTAAATAAAACTCTATTTAATTTAAATTTATTCTATAATTAATTTATGACAACAAAAAGACCTTCTTATACATATCCTATATTTACAGTTCGTTGGTTAGCAGTTCACGGTTTAGCAGTTCCAACTATTTTCTTCTTAGGCGCAATTACAGCAATGCAATTTATTCAACGTTAGTCTTAAATTATTAAATTTTAAAAATTAATAGAAAATTGTTTTAAAATATGGCAAATCCAAATCCAAATAAACAGACTGTTGAGTTAAATAGAACGAGTCTATATTGGGGTTTATTATTAATTTTTGTTTTAGCGGTATTATTTTCAAATTATATCTTTAATTAAAGATGTTTAAAAAAATCTGTAAAATCGGGGAGAGAATATTAAATGTCTAACACAGGAACTACAGGACGCCTTCCATTATGGTTTGTTGGTACTGTGATTGGGGTTATTGCACTAAGTTTATTAGGTATCTTTTTTTATGGTTCATATGTTGGACTAGGATCATCACTTTAAATCACAAAACTAAAATGGAAGATTGAACGGAAAAAGAGGGATTCGAACCCTCGGTATGATCTTTTCATACAACAAATTAGCAATCTGTCGCTTTCAACCACTCAGCCATTTTTCCTTTTAAAAAATATAAAATTTTAAATATATACTATCACAAAAAACTATTAATTACAATCTTTTAATTAAAAATGAACAATTACGACTTTTTAATATATCGTAATTGTTCATTTTTAACTACGGGAATAATATTCAATAACAAGCAGCTCATTTATTTTTAATCCGATTTCATTATTATTAAAATTATTTAAAATATTTATTTCAAATTCTTGTAAATTTACTATTAAATTTACAGGTATTAATTTATTTATTTCTTGATTATTTATATTTTTGTGAATTACATTGAGATTTTTTACTTTAATTTTATCTTGATTTTTACAATTATAACTTGGAATATTAATTCTGCAATTATTTACTAAAATATGACCATGATTAATAAATTGTCGAGCTTGTGGAATAGTTTTAGCAAAACCAGTTCGAAATATAATATTATCTAATCTCATTTACACTAAATATAGTTTAAAAAAACTATTTTAATTAGAACTAATAAATTAGCTTTCACTAAAATTAGCTCATATTAATTAAGTATTATCTATTCTTAATTTAATAAACCCAAATTGGAAATTTTACAATTATTTATATTTTATTATTTGGATATTCTTTAAAAAGTTTAAAAGTTTGAATTAAAGATTTTACTATACTTTTAATTTGTATTTCGATTTTTAGATTTACTAGAGAATTAAAAAGTTAAATTTAAAGTTTAAGTAAATTCAATATTTATCTTTTTATCAAAAAAAAGTTTTCTTTAAAAGATAAACTATAAAAAATTAAATTAAAATTAAAAAAAGTTTAATTTTAATAAACTAGTAATTGTAATAAAAGCTCACCAGTTGATCCTTTTAAAGATCGAGCTTTTTGAATATATTGACGCAATTCAGTTTCTGTAACTCCATAATAATATCGTAATTTTTGTTTTGTTTCTAAACGAATTCCATATTGTGATAATTTTTTATTTATATTAGGTTTTTCACGTATAGATTCTTTTACAGTTAATCCATTTAATTCACCTAATTTTCTAATAATTTTTAATCTTGGACCTTTAAAACGTGACATAATTTATTACTAAGATTGAAAATATATTCTATATAATATTATATAGAAATATATGGTAGGTGTCGCCAAGTGGTAAGGCAATGGTTTGTGGTACCATTAGTCGTGGGTTCAATTCCCATCATCTACCCTTAAGTTAAGGGTGTATAGCTTAGTGGATTAGAGCGTATGGCTACGAACCATGAGGTCGGGGGTTCGATCCCCTCTACACTCAAATATTTTTGAATTCTTAATCTTAAATTTAAAAAATCTTTTAACAAAAATGTCACATGCAGTTAAAATTTATTATAATTGTATTGGATGTACTCAATGTGTAAGAGCTTGTCCTACTGATGTTCTTGAAATGGTTCCATGGGATGGTTGTAAAGCAAATCAAATCGCTTCTGCTCCAAGAACTGAGGATTGTGTTGGATGTAAAAGATGTGAATCTGCTTGTCCAACTGATTTTTTAAGTGTTCGTGTATACTTAGGTTCAGAAACTACTAGAAGTATGGGTCTTGCTTATTAAAAATATTAAGCGATTTCAGAATAAAAATCGCTTAATATTTAGTTAGCTTCCCACTTTATACGAATCTATAAAAAAACCTAATAAAATACCTATTTTAAAAGCATTTAAAAAACTATATAATTTAAATAAATTTAAACTATTTTTAGTATTGTATGTAAAAAAATTGATAAATTCATTCATAAGAATTATTATAATTATTAATAAGGTATTTCCTAAGTAAATAAATTTTATATTTTCAATTAATGTACCGAATAGATTACCTGTTAAAAATCCAAAAAATAGAAAAAATAAAAGTAAAAGAAAATTTTTTTTTAATTTAAAAATTTTTTGATTTAAATATTTGATAATATTATTAAAATAAAAATAAAAACGTGTTAAGTAATTCATTTATTAAAATTTTAAGATTTAAATTTAATATTCATATTCATATTTTTTAATTAATAGTTTTTTACGATAAGAATATAATACTCTTTGAAATTAAGTTAACTTTTCTAAAAAAAAATTATATAACAATGAAAAATAAAAATAGAAATAGAAATATATTAGAAAAAAAATTAGTTAGATTAATAAAATTTTTGAAAATAAATGGTATTAATTTTTTTAGTTCTATAAATTGGTCATATAAGTCTTCTTTTTTTTATAAATTTTTTATTCAACTTTTTGATAAAGTTAAGAATTCTTCTAATCGATATATTAAATTTGGAAATATAATTATTGTAAAAAAAATAAGATCAATTGGTAAAATTGGTCAAAAATATTATATAGCTGTTCCTTTATTCATATTCACTATCGGATTTATACAAATTGCCGCAAGAGAAACGCATCGAGATGTTTTTAATTTATTAACTTATAATGTATTTATAAAAGAAAAATTGAAATATGAAGATAATTGGAACCGCGTTTATACACCAAAAGCTAATAATTCTAATTTTAATTGGCGTACTTTTTATATAAATGATTTAAATTATTTAATAAGAAAATCACCAAGTTCAGCAAAAATTCCAAATATTGAACTATTAAATAAACATTTTTCATTAACTTTAACACCTTTTGCACAAAATCAGAAAAATCAAATATGCTATGGTGAGATTCCTTTACAACATTATACATTTAAGAAAAATCAATTTTATTTTGATGAAATTCAATCAATAAAGGTTCCTATTTATATTAATCAAAAAAATTCAAATATTTTTGATGTAATTCCTTTAAAATTAGAGGGTATTTTACCCCAAATGAATAAAATTTATGAAATTCATATAATTGATGAAATTGAAGAAATTGAAGAAATTGAAGAATATGATGAACTTCAAAAAGCTATTGATATTATCCAAATTGAGGAAAAAGATATTCAAGATCCTTTATTTGATATAGAAGATGAAAAATATAAAGAAAAAAGTACTTTTTTAAATATAATTAAGAATATATTTAAAAATTTTCATAATAAAAAATCAAAATTTTTATTAAAAATTAATGAATATGATGATAATTTTTTAAAAGAAATAGATTTAATCAAAATTAAAGAAAACAAAAACTCTAATGAAAACTCTTCTGAAGATGATCAAAATGAACAAGAAGATTTTTTCGAATATTATTTCGAGGACGAAGATCTTTCTATAGGTGAATTTTTAGATGCAATAGAGGATAGAGATGACTTTTTTAATTATTGTAGAAATATTTTTTATTATTATGACGAGTATACAACTTTTAATCCTGATCAAAAATCACAATTAATTCCTTCAAAATTAAAATGGTTTACGTGTGTTTTATTAAATCCTGATTTAGCAGATTTAATATTGCACGAAGAAAGTTATCTTGATCTTTTAGAGCTATTTGATAAGTTAGAATTAAGTCAATTTAATACTGGTTTAAGACCAAGGCATTGTTCAGGTTATCAATATCCAGATATTAAAACAATAAGAAGTTTAATTACTATTGCTAATGATATCTCCAGACGTAATTCTCTACTTACCTCTATGAAAATAAAAAAAGATTTTTTTCAATTATTTCTGGAAAAAAATAGTAAGAGCGAAGAAAAAGAAATTTGTTATCCAAAATCATTAAATCTTTCATTGTCATCGTCATCAATTATTCAAAAAAAACTAATTTATAAAAAATTAGTTTCAACTTATCCAGAAAAGGAAAAAAAATTAATTTATAAAAAATTAGTTTCAACTTATCCAGCTCAAGTTTTACAAAATTTTTTAAAAGCAAATTTTGAATTTGAGCAAATTATTGAATTTGAGCAAATTTTTGAGCAAATTATTGAATCCGTATATACATTTTTATTATCTAAAAGTCAACCTTTTAAGCAAATAAAAGAAAATTTAGGGCCTGTTTCATGGTTCTTTGTATTTAAAATTATTATTTCTTTAAGTAGTTTTAAAATTTTACAACTTGTTTATAGTGATCATGGAAAAGATATTGTAATTACAATAATTAATGTATTACATTGGGCTGGAATAGTTCAAGATGTAGAATGGGTAAAAGAAGAATTAAATTTAGACCATCCTTCAAGGAAAGGATATAAAGCCATTCGTAAAATTTCAAAAACTGATCAAAGATTGGCGGGTGTTACTCCTTTTTTTGCTTATTTTGGTTTAGCATTCTGGTATATGAAATCTCAACGAATTAAGTTTTCTAGAATTTTTGAAGATTTATTTGAATATAAATTTAAACAGGATCAATCTCACATATTACAACCAACTTTATTAGTTGGTCCACCAGGTAGTGGTAAAACTTTACTAGTAAGAGCTTTTGCGGGAGAAGCTAATCTTCCTGTTTTAGTTCAATCTGGTTCTGTAATTAAGAAATATACAAAAACTGGAAGAGGGGTTAAATCAATACGTAATTTATTTAGACGAGCACGTAAGATATCACCATGTATAATTTTTATTGACGAAGTTGATGCAATAGGAGCTCGACGTAAAGATATGCCAATAACATCACAACCTGATGAAAAGCCGGATGTTCTGGATAAACTTGATCAGTTTGAATATATTCCAGTGTCTTTTGCTGATTTAAGAAAATTTTATCCAAAGTCAACTATTAAAAATTTATTCATGGAAGAAGTAAGATTAGAACAAGATGATCTTATTCTTTTTGGAGAAACTATATTCGAAGCTCGTGATCGAAAGATAGATGCTCATCGTATTAAAGTTGTAAGAGAAATGCAGATTGAAACACGTGCACGAATTGAACAAGTAGCTATGCTCACACAACTTTTAATTGAACTTGATGGATTAGATATAATACATGATATGTTAGTTTTCTCGGCAACGAATCGGCTTTTTGCTATAGATCCAGCTCTTCTTCGACCAGGTCGATTTTATAAAATTATGAATTTAGGATTTCCTAATAAAGAAAAACGAATTCAAATTTTACAACTTTGTTCATCATTTGTAGGTAATAGGGTTCAAAATTCCTCTTATTGGAATTATTTATCTCGAAGAATGGAAGGATTTACACCATCAGATATTGTGTCTATTAGTAATGAATCAGCATTCATTTCAGCTACAAAAGGGAAACTGCATACCCTTCAAAGTTTTGATAAAGCCATAGAAAGAGTACATACTTATAGTTCAAAACTAGATATTCCAAATTATGAAAGAGTTTTATATCGAGCAACTTTTCAAATTAAACACCGTTTTTTAATTCATCCTTTATTTAAGAAATCTTATAAAGTTCATTCTAAAAAGAAAATTTTATTAAATAAAAAATATAATACAATTTTTACAAATTTTGATTATACGGATAAATTCCGTTTTTTTCTACCTATTCAAAAATTAGCTTATTATGAATCTGCAAAATCAATTGCTCAAACTGTCTTACCTTTACATCCTTCAAGTATTTTTTTAGAAATTCAAAAAAGACAAAAAACCTATAGATATAGATCAATGAATGGTATACTTTTAAATTTAATTCAATATCATCCATTTCGAAATAAAATTGAACAAAGGTTAGTTGGGTTTTTAGCAGGTCAGGCTGGTGACCTTTTTTATGGATATAGTGCAATAAGACCACATCTTAAAAATATATCTAAATTATTACCACCTAAAAATTATAAAGTATTTAATCAATCAAATCTTGAAGAAGATGACATAAAATCAGCTAATATATTAGCTTTTATAATGATTGAAAAATGGTATTTTTATGCTGAGCAAAGAAGTGCACATTCCTGGCATTCACTTTTTGAAAATTTAAATAAGAATGAACTTGATGAACAAACTAGACGTATTTTTAAAGAAGTTTTTAAGGAAATGGCTGCTGAAATTAATTATAGAAATCGAATAATATTTGGTGGTCAAAAATTGTCTTATAAGACATGGTGGATCAAAGATCTTGTTAATAAGGAAACTTTTTTTGAAAAAGGTTTAATGGAATGGTATCGAATTTATTGTTCACAAGTTGAAGAAAGTGAACAAAATATTGAGTGGGTTCCTCCGGATGATTATTATAATACTTCAAATTTAAGATCTAAAGATTCCATACTTTGGGAAAGTTTTTTGAAAATAACTTATGAATATTTATATCATGCATTACTTTTAAATTGTATAAATCTTAATTTTTCAATTTTATCTAATCATCGTGAATTATTAGATTATTTATCTGATTGTGTAATGAGAAATCAAAAAATTCGAATTTTTGATTTAAAAAAAATAATAAATCCTTTTTTAATAAAACAAGAACAATTTAAAAATTCGGAATCAGAAAAATTTATTTTTTTAAAAAGTTGGGGTGCTTCTTCAAGAAGAGGTGTTTCTTTTTTTGCCGATCTTGAAAAAATTTTTCAAAATCAATTAGAAAAAGATAAAGAAAATACTTCTAATTAGAATATATTTCTTTTATTTTGTGATCTTTTTGTTTATAATCTTATTTGATATAATTGATTAAATAAGTTTTTGTAACTTATTTATTAGTTAATAGTAAGAAATATTTTAACTTTTAAAGTTAAATTTAATCAAAATATGGAAGTTAATATTCTTGGTTTAATAGCTACTGTACTTTTTATTATCATTCCAATTTCTTTTTTATTAATTTTATATGTAAAAACAGCTAGCCAAAGTTAGTAAAAAATTTTTTTGAATTTGGTTTTAGAAATCAAATTCAAAAAAATATTGAATTTTTATTTTTACTATTATAAAATAAATTTAATTATTTTACACCGGAATGTGGCGCAGTTTGGTAGCGTGCGTGTTTTGGGTACTCGAGGTCGCAGGTTCGAATCCTGTCATTCCGATTTCTCAAAAGTAAACTACTTACGCCCTTAGTTCAGTTGGTAGAACGTAGGTTTCCAAAACCTGATGTTGTGGGTTCAAGTCCTACAGGGCGTGCTATTTTTTTATTATATTATCAAATTAAAAAACAAAATATGGTAAGAGTAAAAAGAGGCTCAGTTGCTCGTAAGAGAAGAAATAAAATTTTAAAAAATAAAAAGGGATTTGGTTTGTTTTCTAAGACAAACTTTCGAATAGTAAATCAAAAAAATTTAAAATCAAAAATTTTGGCTTATAATAGTCGAAAAGAATATAAAAGATTTGTTAGAAGTTTATGGATTAATAGAATTAACTCATATATTAAATTAAATGGTTTAAGTTTTAGTAAATTTATTAATTTTTGTAAAAATTCAAAAATTCAATTAAATAGAAAAATATTATCTCAATTATTAATTTATGATTCACAATCTTTTTTTGATTATTTTAAAATAAATTATAAATAAGAAATAAATAATATGAAGCCAAATAATAAACTAATCAATTATTCTGATTTAAATAAAAATAAAAAAATTATAAATTATAAAAATATATTTTTATTAAGAAAATATATAAGTATTGAGGGTAAAATATTACCAAATAGATTAACGGGATTAAGTTCTAAAAATCAAAGATATTTAAAAAAATCCATTAAAAGTGCGCGAATTATGGGTTTTTTACCTTTTGTTCGTCAAGTTTTGTATTGAATTTTAAACTATAATTAAAATTATAGGTCTATAACTCAATTGGTAGAGTGATTGCCTTACAAGCAATAGGTCATCGGTTCGAATCCGGTTAGACCTATTATATAATGTTAAAATTTGTTGTTGCCCCTAAAATAAAAATATCAATAAAAGAAAATAAAAATGCCAAGATCTCAGAGAAATGATAATTTTATTGATAAAACTTTTACAGTTGTTGCAGATACATTATTAAAAATCTTACCAACCTCAAATAAAGAAAAACAAGCATTTATTTATTATCGAGATGGTATGTCAGCTCAGTCTGAGGGTGAGTATGCTGAAGCTCTTCAAAATTATTATTGCGACTTGATTGAATAATTTAGTGAATTTGTTTATCTAACTTTTAATAAGAAAAATTAAAAAAGAACAATAGCATGATAAAAGATAATTAAAAAGATGGTTAAAAATTTTTAAAGTATAAATTTAAAAAATTGAAAATATAATTATAAATTTATATTCTGTAATATTTTTATAAAAAAGAATAATATAAATAATTTTAAATACAACCTAAATTTTTATTTTTACTAAATTAAACTCAAGAATGTTGATTAAAAACAGAAATGTTAATATCAAATGAATTATTTAAATAAAAAAAATTAAAATAAAATAGAATAAGCCGTATGCTATAAAAGTAGCTTGTACGGTTTGAAAAATTAGCTTTTTTCAAGTTAATTTAAATCGAGGCAATGCGTCTAGAAACGGACGCTTACGATAGGAGTTATATATTATATAATATTGGACTTATCCATGCAAGTAATGGTGAACATGGTCGAGCATTACAATATTATTATCAAGCATTAGAGAGAAATCCTTCTTTATCACAAGCATTAAATAATATTGCAGTAATTTATCATTATAGAGGTGAACAAGCAGCTGAAAATACACAATCAGAAATTTCAAAAATTTTATTTGATAAAGCTGCTGATTATTGGCGAGAAGCTATTAGATTAGCACCAACAAATTATATTGAAGCTCAAAATTGGTTAAAAACAACAAATCGAATTTCTTGAAAAAAAAAGAAAGGCTAGCTGGTTTGACAATCTACTTTATTCTTTTTATAATAAAAATAACCTTTTAAAAGGTTAAAAAAAATATGGAGAGTTTGATCCTAGCTCAGGATGAACGCTGGCGGCATGCTTAACACATGCAAGTTGAACGAGTTTAGGTTTTTTTAAAATTTAAGCTAGTAGCGAACGGGTGAGTAACGCGTAAGAACTTACCTTTAGGTTAGGAATAACTATTGGAAACGATAGCTAATACTTGATAATCTTAATAAAAGAGTGAAAGATGAAAATTGCCTAAAGATAGGCTTGCGTCTGATTAGCTTGTTGGTGATTTAATAGATTCACCAAGGCAACGATCAGTAGTTGGTCTAAGAGGATGATCAACCACACTGGGACTGAGACACGGCCCAGACCTCTACGGAGGGCAGCAGTGAGGAATTTTCCGCAATGGGCGAAAGCCTGACGGAGCAATGCCGCGTGAAGGATGAAGGCTTGTGAGTTGTAAACTTCTTTTCTTAGTGAAGAAAAAAGACGGTAGCTAAGGAATAAGCATCGGCTAACTCCGTGCCAGCAGCCGCGGTAATACGGAGGATGCGAGCGTTATTCGGAATTATTGGGCGTAAAGGGTCTGTAGGTGGTTTTTTAAGTCTACTGTTAAATCTTAAGGCTTAACCTTAAAAAAGCGGTATGAAACTAAAAAGCTTGAGTTTAGTAGGGGTAGAGGGAATTCTCGGTGTAGTGGTGAAATGCGTAGAGATCGAGAAGAACACCGGTAGCGAAGGCGCTCTACTGGGCTAAAACTGACACTGAGAGACGAAAGCTAGGGGAGCAAATAGGATTAGATACCCTAGTAGTCCTAGCTGTAAACGATGGATACTAAGTGTTGGGTTTTAAAAAATTCAGTACTGTAGCTAACGCGTTAAGTATCCCGCCTGGGAAGTATGCTCGCAAGAGTGAAACTCAAAGGAATTGACGGGGGCCCGCACAAGCGGTGGAGCATGTGGTTTAATTCGATGCAACGCGAA
>Ga0126339_10000003_pt1 | contig 78353 bp, 45 predicted proteins | sample OrbTmetagenome_2_FD_92532 | JGI IMG/M metagenome (GOLD analysis project Ga0126339, IMG submission 92532) | Coral microbial communities from Petempiche,Puerto Morelos, Mexico - Orbicella T R C metagenome | ecosystem: Host-associated > Invertebrates > Cnidaria > Coral | place: Petempiche,Puerto...
ATTCCTCTTTCTCTTTATGGTTGTGTGTTACGGGAATCGAGATTCTGCGAGATACAGTCTGACAAAATCAGTGCAGGCTCTTTTTAAAAACTTTTCGAAGGTGAGTCTAAAAGTTTTTTTTTTTCATAGCCAGAGTGAATTATTTTAAGTAGTTAAAGTGCCTATGAAGTAAAAAATAATAGCTGCTTATTTGAAAGGCTTTTCAAAGTAAAGAAGAATGGCGTTTTGCTTTCTGGAATATCTTTTTTCGTTTTAGAGATATTTATGTTTTTGTAAGAAAAGTGATGACGTCATAAAAGGTTCCACAAAAACAGCGCAACACTCAATCGAGAATAACTCTAGAAATATTAAAGCAGTGTTCTTTAAACTTGGCACCACAAATATACTTCACAAAAGAAAAATAATGACACCCGTCGTGCCATTGCCATGACAACAGTTATGCCGCGGGCTCTGTTTTAATTAAGACTAAAATTCCCAGATTTTATCTTAAACAAGGGTCATCCACTCCCACCAATGTAATGGGGAGGGTTCAGACAATATGGGAACCTTATGTGTTCCGAGCAAGACCCTCTGTCCCACTATAAAAGGTTGCAAATGGGGATATTTGGTTTTTCACAGAAAGAGATTGGAGCCAGGAGTGTTGTCATGGTTACAATATAGTAGATGTCATTCTGTTTCTTTTGTGATGTACATTGCTGGTGCCAAGTTTGAAGAACACTGCCTTAATGTTTCTAGAGTTATTCTCGATTGAGTGTTGTGCTGTTTTAGAGGAGCCACCTATGATGTCATCACTTTCCTCATTTGCATAATACAAAAACGTGAATATCTCCAAAATGAAAAAAGATATTCCAAAAAGGAAAATGCCATTCTTCTTTACTTTGAGAAGCCTTCAAATAAGCAGGAATTATTTTTTAATTTCATAGGCACTTTAACGCAAGTCATCTGGCTGATTAGTCACACAGGAAAGTTTCATTTAAATATCGTAACGTTTTTATCGCTGCAACACTCACTTCTCTGTTAAAAATGAGTCAGCCTTGAAATTGGTAGTCTGCTCACAGGTCTTCAATTTTGTTTTCTTTACGACTGCTCTCGTGCTCCGTGCTCGATCTTGAGTGTTCGAAAAAAATAATTCGTTGCAAAAGAAGCGTATTTGTGCATATTAATACCTAAACATGGTTACTTCTTGTAGGTGGATGATACACCATCTCTATGGAGTTGGATGAGGAATACGTTTGTTCCTGGACTGTTCAACACAGCGTGGTATAACGGCAAACCATTTGATTATGACGAAGGATTCATCAGCAACAGAGAAAATTTCCTAGTTGGAATGCCAAGACTTCGGCAAATACGTATACTTCCAGGTAACATTAGATATCAAGTTGAGTCATATTTCAGTATTGTGATTTTAATGGTGTGTTCTTCTATAGAAATACCTAATTATATACATGTTCCCGTATTGGGGTACTATCAGAAACGCATGGGAGTTCCTGGCACGGTTTGAATATGGTTTTCTGCTCATATAGTTAACAAACTCCTTGCAAACAACTGAGACGTTTCCAGCAAATCACAAATAATCAAATAACCGAGTGTTAAGTTGTTCTGGATTCAAGTTAGGTAAATAAAACGTAGAGAAGATAACTCAATGAAAACAGCTCAACTTCTTGTCTTGACAGAAGCCCAGTGTAATTCAAAAAGCCATTCCTTAGGACTTGTCCTCCCGCGATGCTTGCCTTTCTACAGCGAAAGCAACGAAGACACCACACCTTTTCACAAACCGGGTTGGATACCAGTCAAGAATGCCAGTTTGTTTATTACTAATACCGCCGAGTTGGATTCGCTATGTCCAAAACCATGGCAATATGTAACTGCAAGTGGGTTGAAGTCAGAACCAATTCAAGGCACAACAACCGCGTACCTTGGGGGAGGGTTTGTGGCAAATCTTGGTTACAACTCGGAATCAGCATTAGATGTCTTAGAAAGCTTGGAAGACAACCGCTGGATCGACGACAGGACAGTAGCTATTCTTATTGAATGCACATTGTTTGAGCCTGCAAAATCCTTTTATAGCCTTATGAGGTACTTATACGAGAGATTCCCAACTGGAGGCGTCATAACAAGCAGCACAGTAAAAACAGTTACTGTTTATTTACCCCATGGGTCCGCAAGCTACCGATCATTTTATCAAGTTTCGCAGGTGCTGCTCATGTTGGTAATTCTCGGGTTTATAATAAAAGAGATCGCAAAAGCGTTTCGAGGAGGACGCATTTACTTCAAGCGGTTTTGGAGCTGGATTGACATATTGTTGATCGGCTTTGCTGCCTCCGGAATTGGAATAATGCTTTACAAAGAGGGATGTACGCGTGAATACGTGAGCAATGTTCGAGCAAATCCATTTGATAACTGGAGCGCTGATCAAATTATGTTCTGGTCCGAGGTTGAAGACTATCTGCTCTCCGTGGTAATGTTTGTGGTCACCATTAAATCCTTGCGACTTTTTCGATTCAATCCTCACGTTTATCAAATGAGAACGACCCTGAGAGGTTCCGTCACTCCACTTTCCTCTTTTGCAGTGGTATTCTTTGTCGTTATAATAGCATTTGCTTTGTTTGCGTTCTTGTCTTTTGGATCTTCGGTACTCAACTATTCCACTTTACCCCAAGCAGTTCGTACATTGCTTCAGATGGTCATTGGTGGTAAGTCTTCGTATTATCAGCTCAAATTTGCCACCGACAGTTTTCTTGGGCCATTATTCCTCTTCGTATATTTATTAACCGCAATGGCAATCTTAGTTAATACGTTTATAGCCATTTTAAACGAGTCCTATACAATGTCACGAGAAGAAAAAGAAAGAAAAAATGACGCTGATGACATTGACTATGTTGAATTGTTTCAATACTTACAGTCTTGCGTGAAAGCCTCTATACGTTCACTTTACAACTTCGGTGAATTCGTTCGATTAAGTTTCTGTAATAGGAAACATAGTCGTAAATATCAGGTTAATGGATATCATATAACCCATGCTCCTAAGGCTAACGTTCCTAGACTAGCCTCTATGGATAGCCTGGACGAGATCCAATATCCTATTTTGTCTCATGCGGAGGAATTGCTTTCCAAAGTGCAATTGCATCTAAGGAAGCTTACCGAAGGAACAATTCAAGAAAACTCTGAAACAGACCAGGACACAGATCAAGAGGGTAGCTGTCCCGATTCTGAGCTGGAGTTCGACAGTGATTGCGGTAGTTTTCTTTTGTCAGCCAGTGATATGTCTGACACTCCTGTATAGCTTCTTTCCACAGTCACCCAGTCTCATATTGTATTATTGAGGCCGCTCGGCTGCCATTTGCCCACACTAACCTAATGATGGCCAGATGAAATTATAATCAGAGAATAACAATTAAAACATGATTTACTTAAGTTATCCCTACTGCATCTGTATGTAGTGGAGATATGACGGTCGGGTTATTATTTCGTTTTCTGAGTCCGGACATTGGAATTTATTGAGAAACTGTCATATCCGATTCCCCTTGGGGAAACTGCCATATTGTTTTCTTACATCCTTATCCCCTCGGGGGTATTAGGGAGTTTTAGCAAAACACGACGGCGACGGCGACGGCGACGAGAACATCACTAAACAAAAAGTTTAATGAGCGAAACAATGATTTTACACGCGCGTTTTGAATCTTAGTACATTTCTTGCCCAACATCTACGAACATCAACGTGCCGAGAATGACCTATGACCTACGTGTTTTGGAGAACGTGAACCACAGCGGCTAATTTTTGGTATCTTCCTTTGCAACTGAACGCTGTCATTTTTCCCGACCAAGTTTATGGACCGATAAGCGCACTGAACAGAACTACACAGTTGCGACATTGGATGGTAAAATATAGATCCATTTTAAAAAAAAAAAAAAAAGAAGCGTCGTCCTCGGGGTCGCCGTTGTTATTGCTAAAGTTCCCTAATATTATTCCCAGGACGTCTCCTTCCTCTCTCTAGATCTGTTCGTCGTTTACGTTTTCCGCACATTTGGCTGTTCAAGTTGTCGTGCCATTAACAAAAGAAATCTGCAAATATCGGTGGGAAATTTCAAACTTCCGTAGAAAGTGTCCTATTTGAACCCGTCATTTTGGTCGAAACAACAAATTTGAAGGGGCGTAAAAGATGCAAGGTGTAGGAGTAGTGCACACGATGCAAAACGGTAAATGGAACACGAATTTATGAATTGAAGATCTTCGGGGCTCCGTGAGGAACATAACGTCAGTCCTCCGAAAGATGACATCGCTTTCATTCTGGTTGAGTCTTCTCTTGCAAAATTCGCAGCCAACAGTATCAAATATAATCGATATCTTATCATGGCAGATGGCCTCGAGAAAATGTTGGGATTTTGACCATCATGTAAAAAACATATTTGGATAATTATAGAAATTACTAGAACGGCCAAAATCCCTCACTTGTCTATTAATTCTTGTGACGCGCTTTCTTGACATTTAAGAATCGGTATCTAAGGATATACAATCATGACACTAGATGAGCTTGGAATTAGAATGGTAAACAAAGCAACTAAGATGCCGAGTCATACTATCATTATCTAGAGGCCAGGTGGAATTAAAATGTGAGCTTGAATGAAAGTCATTAACATCAGGGATGAAAGAACTTGAATGACACATTAATAAACTGGTTTTTAATGTCACCAAATTTAAGTGTTGTCACCGACTAAAGACCTTAATTTGAATTCTTACTCTAAATAATTATGCTACATTTTATCCCGATTAAAGTAAAACCTTGCAAGTGTTTTTGTCTTTTTTTGTCAATACACAATTACTCTGTATTTTCTTGTTTGCTGAAGGTATCAATTGAAGTCCATTAATAAATGTACATGAAAACATTTCAGGACAGGAATGTTTCGTGCATCTTTCATTCTGCCATCGCTACCGTGCTGGACACTTTCCATTATTGTGCCAATTAGCAAACTCTTCTCGACTATTTTCAAATGTGTTAAATACAAGAAACGTGACTTTCTGTAATTAGCTTCATCAATATTGGTTAAGCATGCGGCCCTCTAGTTTATTGAATAGCAAAGGTATGAAAATGGTGAATAACTGATTAAAACACGACATGATGAAGAAGTGGTTGAAAAGTTTAAGTATTGGTAATTCTTTGCTTATTTTTTCTTTTTCCAGAAAAAAACACCATATCGGAATAAAATTATAAGGTTTCTACACTAGAAAGTGATCTTGCTCGAGGAATTACAGCGACCACCTGAAATAGTGGCCTGCGAGTTAATGTGTCTGCTAATAAATAATTTACAATCCCTTTCAAAATTGTTTGCTTCAGTTGTGAATTAAAAACTACTTTATGATAATGGCAGAAAGAAGACAGTTCTTATTTCTTTTTATGGTGATGTTTCATCTATTCCATTCGGTGCAAGGGGAATTTCGTAAGTGAACTTTAGTTCATTTTTAACTTCCCTGGGTATTTCCTTGATCTGTTAGTTAAATAATGTTAAGATCGTGAGCTAGGTGGTACAACAATGGTAAATGACGCTAATAGTCACAACAAGCCGACGAAAATTCTTGCTTCATTTTAAGGATTTCTGTATCGTCCTCTTCTAAGCCTCCTAGTATGGTTATACTGACTTAAGAGCCTATTGATGCCGATGCTAAATAACAAATGACGGTTCTAAGGCTTTCGTATACCATGGTCAGTCGAGACAATCACACACAGAAGTTCCGCTTATTCGTCACATTCAGTGTACAACTGAGTCAAAAAAAAAAATAGACACGGAATAGCACAGTGTTGAACAAAGACACTTAAGGTGTTAATACAAATTTTCTTCGCAAATAAAACATGAAGCTCGATGGTTTTCGTCCGTTTTCTGTCCATTCGAGAAGAATAAAGCAAAGAATATTGTCCATTTGTAACAAGATATAATATTATACGCAAACGCCCTAATAACATCCCTAGCCATCAAATCGTTTTGAATGGCGCATAAATTTATCAGAAACAGACCTATCAGATTATCGTTTACGATCATTTAATTATCCGAGCAAACAATAGTCCCATTGGAAAACTTTTGGCTTGTTTTGTGTGAAGCGGCTTTATCCTTCTCTCGTAGAAAGAAACGCCAAAAACGAGAGATTCCATCCCCCTACCCCTTATTTCCCTGCTCCCCCAATCACCTCACTGCATTTTACGTTCAGGGGGTGCACGATATTATATTTTTCTACTTAGGCGACTGTCACAATCCACTTGGCATGGAAAATGGCGACATTCCTGATAGTAGCATATTTGCCACTGTGACTGGCTACGAGGAGGATCTGACATTGTTCGGAGCTCATCGCGCAAGACTGAATTCGTCGTCGGGATATCGCACCGATCCGAAAGCCCTTAGCCACGCACGTAACCAGTCACGTTCCCCTTTCCTTTCGGTCAGTCTTCCGAAAGAAATGGTCGTAACTGGCATCGCTACCCAAGGCCTAGGACAAGAGTGGATCACCAAGTATAGAATGTTCGCTGCTGATGATGCTGGAAATTATAAATCTATTGAGGTGAGAAGGCCCTATGATTCAGACCCAAGCCCCACTCTTCGAAGTGAGGAGCTCCTCGCAACCTCACGTCGCGAGAACTATTATTTGACTATTCTCTGAAAATTATGTGAAAGAGTAGAACATAAGCTTGTAGAGTCCAAGGTAAATTCTAACGTAACAATTACACTCCACTGGATTCAGTTCACCCACATATTTAGTTTAATCAAAGCATTTAAAGGGATCAGTACAGTAGCTTAGATAGCTTTCCATTTATCTAAGTAACTCGCATAATTTGCTTCGAATCTTTGCTTGTGATGGTAAGCTTACAGTTCAGATAATTTCTTTGAGGTAACGGCCTCATAAGGAACATGTAAACAGTTTTACTGAAGTGAGCTAGCCATCTGAACAGTTTTAAGTTGTAAAATGAAAGTGTTTTAAGTTGTAAAATGAAAGTGCATCCTGTAAGTAAAGGTTTGCTACCTTACTCTTCCATGGACAATTACACAATATTTGTGGTGTTTCTGGTAAGCAAGTGAGTCTTTTATCAAGTTGACAATTTTACGTTGACTAAGCCTTGTTTGGCTGAAATTTAGGATCAGAAAGGGCCAGTTTAAGACTAGTCCGCAGATTGCTTTAAAAACGTCTAAGTTGAAAAATGTGTACTGAGTTACTACAGTAGATAAACATCGTGAGGTGGCACTTTCGTGGGGTCTCAGTAGTAGCTGTTGTTGTTTTTGTTGTTTTGTTGTTGTTTTTTGCTAGGAATTTGGTGGTAATATTGATGGCCACACTATTAAGTTCAATACAGTTCCATTACCGGTAAAAACCTCTCAAGTCGTACTGATCCCCACAGATTGGCATGATAATATCGCTTTAAGGTTTGAGTTATACGGCTGTGAACCAGGTAAGAACCTCTTTGGTATCTTATCAAGTATGAATAGACGACGAACGGGCATCAAACATCGTCGTTTACCTCGTCAAAACACCAACTTTTCAAGTATTGCAAGTGTCTTTAGAAGATAAATAATTGTGGGAAAAAGAGGGAATGAATCACTTTGCTTTGGGTAATTGAATTCTTCTTTTAAAGCTATCATTATGTTGGATAAAGATGTATGCTTATCCGTGGTCAAGCATCTCATTGCTGTGCAGTCTGTAAGAAAAGAAACTTTGTTTCAAGGCGAACGTTAAAACTTTGGGGTTTTTTTTCTGTTCTTAGTTAATTATTTCAACGTTTGGCTGAAGGTACGGAATACAAACTTTCTGCTTAGCTACATGAATCCCAATGATGAAGAAACCAGAGAAATCAAGGGCTTGGTTTTAAATCAGGTATGTTCAAAACAAAACTAGTTTAAGTGTTTTGCTTAAATTTGTCTTCCTGAAGCTTCTTTCTTACTGTCCCGTTGTAGGAGCTACAATACTAAGCAAAGGCTTAGAGTTTCAGGTTTATTAAAAAAAAAACAGTGTTAGTGTCTCACTTTTATTTTTCCTAACTGTTATTGCTGTAGGTCCTCGCTAACTGTTCCAGTGAATGAAGTACAATCGTAGGCAATTACACCCGCTCTCAGTGTTACGTGCATGGGCGACATCTTTCGACCATCTTTCCACATGCCATCTTTCGAGATGCTATGAAAACGGCTGAAAGACCGTTTTAACTGTGAAACTGGCCTTTTTTCGGTTATTAGCGGAACAAATGACAAATAAATGATAACTAATGACCTCAAATGAATGAAGAAGATTTTGGACTTTGCATGTCTCCCGATTTATGACATAATTCAAACGATTTTAGTGTACTCTATCGGTTCTCGATGGTGATTTGGGCTGCTACCAATCAGTTAGTATTCGAAAGATGTAATATTCAAAACAGTCGATTTAACTCCCACATCGCCTTAGTTTGATGTCAAGTAAATCCATCTTTTATGACTAAAAGTCGAGTTCGACCGTAAAGAAGTCAGTTGCGCTTACAATTTGACGTAGGCCAGGTTACATAGCTTGTCGAGACATGGCATGTCGAAAGATAATTGCTATGCAAGTAACACTGAAAGCGAGTGTAAAGGCTTACCATTTTGGCCTTGACTTTCTTAGTTTTTAGTAGAGGTCCAAAAACAGCCAAAACAGGTGCGACTGTCTGAGGTTGTATCAGTTCCCAACCGATCGGCGTAAATAAGTTGATAAAAATTGGAAACGCGATTATAAAATTAGATATGTTTGATACTAAAGTTATTATATTTCCACGCCGCAGAGCTCAGTACATCTAGTTTAGCAAGATATAATAACGAAGAATGGAGGAGACTAAATCTTTAATTAATCTTTTTAAAGGTTACAGAGTACCTGAAGGATGTTCCAGGCTTCCTGTCTGTTAAACTTCACAAGTTCAGGTTTGTAAATTTTAGTTATTTTTCCTTGCGTTACATTAACCCTGTATATCAATCGTGCAAGAAACGTGACTAAAAATATGCCTTATTATTAAACCCATAAAGAGTTTATAAAGCCGGCGTACCTGGTATCCCCTTGAGACAGTCTCCGATACTGATAGCAGTATGGCATGTAGGAACATCTAATTCTGGCGTAAAAGCCTACTCGAGGTCTTCAATTGCTAAAACTGCTATGCCTTAATATTTTTGTTATAGACATATGGAAAACTATTTCGACATCGGGATAGATAAAATCTATGTTACGAAGTACGAAAGTTAAGAAGTCAAAGCAACTGCATTATTCTCTGGGGAAAAATGATCTCGCTGATTGACGATACTCGAGATCGGTGAAAATACTCTAGCGAGAGTTTGATCAGTACGTTATACACTGCTGCGTCTTTTTAAAATGCTTATTCTGAATTCTATTCTGCTTCAAGTAATATATCAGACACAAAAGACCGTGTTTGAAAATATTCCCAAACACCAAGCGGAGTATTTTTGACGAGTTTCGAAGTGTTTGGACTGTGGTCAAACACTGCTTTGGTGTTTGATATTTGATGTATCTTCTCAATCGAAACTAAATCCATGGAGATAACGGAGAAATAAAATCGTAAAAATCCATTCTAATTAAGATCAGATATCCAAATACCGTCATGGTCATGATTTCCTTTGTTTAAACATTACCTAACTGTATCTTTTTGGTACGCTTCGCCAGCATATTAGGCGAGTTTGGTCGAGTCGTGGTTCGTAGTTTGGTTATGCCATGAGTATTTTGGCTCGACTTCGTCTCACCGAAATACCACCCATGGCGAGACAAAACGACCCTGATTTGCCGCCAAAGCGTACTAAACATTAAGGCACGATTAGGTATTTGGTATACCCAAATTCGGTTAAGAGAGCATGATATCGTAGCCATATCAGGTCAGTGACTTGATATCGCAGGATATCAGGACAGTAGACACGGCTTCTGATTAGCTAATTGCGAATTTGTGTATGATGAATTGTAAGTATTAGTTCGAGAAAATATTTTAAAAGCTCAACGCAAGTACCATGATGCAGAATAAGGTTATTATATTTAAAGAGCAAAATATATAATGAGCTTTACGTGGCTCGTCGCTATATGTCCATATCATTTTCCAGGCGTCCGCTGGGAAATGATAATGAACATGTGCAGGACGAGGAATTTTTCATATCTCTAGATGAACTTAAACACTCGAGGATAGGTTTTGGCACTAAATGCATTCTTCGCTGCGTAAACTTCTTAGTTATAGCCTCTGAATTTGTCATTTAGTAATATGAAACTGCGTCGAACTTGCCTTCTCAAAAACTTCAGTAATTTGGAAGTAGAACATTGTAAGTGTCTTTAAGGTAAGCTACGTTAAGGTTGGTTTCCACATGATCGCTAAAGTCGCTGCCAAAAATCTTGCGCTGATCAATGAGGAAACCAGTAGTCGTAAGAATCCATCAGCTTTTTGTTAGCAGCGATCACAGGGATGATATGAAAACCGGCCTTAAGTCTAAAATGCTAAAAGGAGAGAAAATTAAGTAAATATTACATATTGAAAATGCTTACAAATTCTTGTTGCCGGCGAAAGCTCATATAAAAAATTTCGAATTCCCCTAGTAAACGTTTTCCAATGGACCTTTTCGGCGATACGTCAGCCATTTTGAATTCTATTATTTCAAATACCTATTATAGGAGGCTCAGGGAAATGATAATGACAGGTTTGTCGCCTCATTTCAGACCATGTGATGATACTCTTGAGAATTCTTTCAAATTTTCAGATAGTCGTGTCCATATGAATAAATAGTTTTTGAGTGGATAAAAGAACAATTCTCTAGAGAATATTACGTGGTCTGTAATGGGAGAATAAACCGCCCAAGCGAAAGAGGTCTATTAGTATGTGCTTGCCCCATAAGCACCCCATAATAGCTATTTGAAACAACAGAATTCAAAATGGCCGCCGAAAACGTCCATTATCCGCTAACGGCGAATGTAAACAGGAGCCGCAATCAGTCCAATTCCGCCGTAATCTCTTAATAGCGGAGCTCCTGCGCACCGAAGGCGCGCGAGCGGAACCCCATACCTTAGAAAATATGGTAACCCATCGATCTGAAAAATTTTGGTTTTCACGTGACTGTCCGTACGTACGTACGTCCGTCCGTACGCCAATACCTTGAAAACTAAGAGAGTAGCACCATTACCATAGCTACATCTTTGATTTTTTGCGTCTCCGCCATTGTTAATTGACAGCTGTCACAACAAGCTATCCGCTGACCAGTATCACGTAACTATATCGCGGGCTCAGGTTTAGAGCTCATCGAGGTTGCGTGTTTTTTTTTAAGTTGACCGCTGACCAGTTACTGGTGTGCCGATTGGATCTCGGGCTCAAGTCCCGTTGTTTCTCTGAGGGAGAAGGAAGGAGTACTCGCAAAGGCAAAATTTCGGCGCAAGCTAACCCCTGGCGCATTGTTGACTTTTCTTTTGACATATTCCTTGTACAATCGTCTCTCGGAAAGTCTGATATATTGCGTACGTAATTTCTACAATCTTGGTTAGGATTGTTGGGTATAGTTTGTCAAAATTTAAGTGGAAAAAATAGCAAAACCACACGCTGAACAAATACATGCTCACAATTGATCATTTTTTGAGTTTCTGATCCAAGAAAAAATAATTCTCTCTTTCCTTTATCGTCAGTTACTGCAATCAGGAGCTTCGCTTTAGGCTTGGCTAAATCTATATATTTATTCTGCCGGTAATCAGCAATCAAGTAGTCTCCACATTTTAACGATGCAGAACAGCTTTCTATTGTTTCTGTTTGTTTTGATGATTTAGTCCCCCTTTATACATAAACGACCTCCAAAAAGATCAAGTGAGCGTGACAGCCGAGTTGGAGATCTATTGCATAGCATCATCCACTCAGGACATTTTGAAGCAATTTCGGATCTCGTTGACCAGACAGGGAGACAAACCTGTATTTGGAACTACTATTCTGAAAATTCAGCATCCAGGTAAGTTTTGTGTAATATCCTTACGAAATTTCAAACAACAGGTTTTTAATTGAGTGCCATAAAACCAAATCGAAGTAATCAATCTGGCCAATCACAAAAGACACAGAAGGTCCAAAACTCGAATTAAATATATTTAGTTGACGAAATTGCGGGAAAACGTGTGCGAGTGACCAACGATGGTTAACTAACTTTATTTTTGGTGTGGCTTCAGATTGACAGAACTGAAACGAGTTTAACCCAATCTTGTATCATATATGAGCGAAGCAAAATCAATAATTACTTTTCGACAGTGAGCTGAAAACCGCTCTTTGCGTTTTTGTTGCCGTCTATGATTTAAATATTTATTGTTAATTTGCCTGTTTGTATTATTTTGTTCTTGTTTTCGCAATACCCCAGACGTTCAAATGTAAATTTTACGGTAATTTTTGTTGCCGTATCGATATTGCGACTCGAGGAAGAAGCATGCGGCTAGCGAATATAAAGCTCGCAGCTTGTAGAGCCGTGTATATGAAAAATGATTGAAATGAAAGTGCCAAAGTACGTTTACCTCGAGGGAGGGGCGAGGGAGGGGCAGTTGGTAATCTACATTTTGTGGTCACCATCGGTCAGTATAAGACAATACCAGGAGGGAAGTAACTCTGCGATAAGCATATAAAAGGTAAAACTGCCTACCGTGTGTATCTTAAGTTCTAAGCTTTAATTCAATATTTCTGTCTCGCCAGTTAGTGGAAAATGTCGACCCCCAGCCGTCCAGGTTTCTCTCGGCAAAGATCCATTTAATCCTCGGCTGGTAACATTCGACACAAAAAAACCCAGAAGCAAATACACTGTGACTGCAAGCTTAGATCCGGACTGCAACATCACTGCAATGATAGCGTACAGCTGGGAGATCGCAGCCGTTGACAGAGAATCGGGAATTTTCAATCTGATATATCAATTTGGTAAAACCCAAAAAGGGAAAAAGAGGCTACGTTTATGGAAACAGCATATCCGACCGCCTGGATTACAGTATATTAGATGCATCGCAAGGAATGCTGACGAAACAGGTGTATATTCGTTCACCTACGACTTCGGCTTCTTTGAACTAGTGCCAATGGAGGCATTAAACTGTACAGTAACACCGACACAAAGAAAGCCCACTTTGGATAAATTTACTGTACGTTGCATAGGTGGATACAAAGACATTGAAGCAATTGGCTATTCTGCCACGCTGGCTTCGACTAGCAAGCCTTTTGGCTCAATTACAAACCACTGTTCGGGAAAGGAACCGGAGGCCGGACTCGAAAGACAGGCGGAAATCGATCCTACCAAGCCTCTGGTTCTTTCAAATTGGAGTACTCCGACCGGAACGATAACTCTACCTGCTGGCAATCCAAAGGAAGATTATAGTGTTCGGGTAAAGATGGAAGCTAAGTATTTGTCGATTCCTTCACTCTTTCATGATGTTGTTGTAAAGGTAGGTTGGTATGTAAGTAAGATATGAGTGGAGCTAGTTTATCACAGCCCAGAGAAGTCGTACATGCAATTTCATATAAACAATATTCATAATTTGCTCCGAGGTTTTTTCTCCTGGTTGAAACTATTCTTCGCCTAAATGACCAAAATTTCAAAATACCATTTAGCCTCGGCGCGGGATTACATTTGAGTCAAACGTACGAGCAAAGTGCAATATTCCATGTAACGTGGCGTGTTCATGTTTTGGAATTCTGAACATCATAACGCAGACTGTTGCAATAGCACAAGCGTGTACCGAGTTTGAAAGGATTCATTCACGTGCGGCCGTGGATTCCCTTATTAAAAGATCGGTGATGTTCGTCGGAAAATTTGAATTAAACTCCTAAAGGAGACCAATTTGGGCGTCGCTCGACTTTATTTGAACCCTAAAAGATACAACTTAAAACGGAATAGGCTTGATTACAAGCCACTTTCCAGGAAACGAGCCCGCGCTATAGTAGACCAGGCTCGAGAGTCCGGCGGAAATCGAGCCTAAAAACGGAAATAAGAGCGTTTCTTTTGTTATTATTTCTTCGAAGGCTCCCTAAAAGATACTTTGACTTTATAATCGGGGGACGATACTCTCAGAAAAGCTGGGTGGGGGTGTGCTGTCCACTTCCCAAAACCCTACCCTGTTTATGACTAAAATCTGCCATTTTTGCTACTCTATTTATGATCTGACCAAAAATTCGATACCCTATTTACGACCGTTGCTGGCAAAGTTGCCCTAAACTTAAGTTATGAATGGCGTTTGTTGATGGTCTTATCGATAATGATGATAAAGTAACTTCTTTTAAGGAACATACCCAGTTCAACATTATAGAGTGCAAAAACCATACCCTATTTATCACCAAAATGGCCAAAATCGCCTAAACCGATACCCTGTTTATGACCAAAATGGCTGAAGAACCATACCCTTTGGGGCCGCACATACCTATATAGCTCGTATAAGGGAGTACCTCCCCGGGTTTATAATATTCCCCCTCAGCGATGGGAGACCCCCTGGGAGGGACATTGACTTGTTGTCTTAGGTTACGTTCGTTGTCGAATTGTGGCATTAGCGAATGAAAAGCACATAATTGTTATTTCATTTCTCTCATTTTAGGTTAACATTCTTATGAAAGAAGTCACAATTATTAAAAATCTACTAGCATCCGACCAGCACGAAGAGGCTGCATGCAACCTGAAGATTCTCCAAATCATATTGGACCAGACAGAACGTAACACCACAGTTAGAAGAAAGGTTGGTTGGGTTAAATATCATCATAGAGCTCAGACCTGAGCAACGGAGATCTTACAGACCTTACTACATACCAAAATTTGTTGTCACATCATTTTAGAACAAGGCTGATTTGGGCCAGACAGGTAAAAAACAATTAGTTACTAACAATGGGCTTGTTACAACGAGCATTAGCGCATCGTTATTTGACAGCTGAGTTTGGTCAAGCTGTAAACTTATAGGATACTGAAGAATGAGCACTCCGGCTAGAATTGAACTACATTTCACATGGCCATGTGCCGCAAAGGGTCTCCCGCCGTTATAAAGAATGAGCAGAAAATCACTCTACATGGATTTTCCGAGGGATTTCACCCATTCGACTCGCTCTGCTCAGGCACATCATGCTAAAATGGTGCACAAGTTTCATAAAATAATGTTGTCTCAGGCTATAATTGTAGCGGTAAGATTTAAAATATGTTCCAAAATTATACAAAACTTTTCGCCTGGTGAAACAACAGTCCGTCGGAAACGCAGGGGCCTAAAGGTTAGTGTTCTGAACTTTCGGATCGAGTGCTCGGGTTTAAGCACTGGCGGGGGTCACTGCCTTTTATTTTGGGTGGGGGGGGGGGGGAAAGACACTTTACTATCAAAGTGCCTCTCTCCATACAGCTTTATAAGAAGGTGCTGGGGAATTTAATGTTTGGGGGAACCTGTTATGGACTAGCGTCCCATGCAGAGGGGACTAGAATTACTCTTAGTCGCTTGATTCTACGGAAACCGGGGTAAGCTCCGACGGAGACTTTTATACAACGTCTAGTATTTGTTTACACTGAACGTATTCATGATTGACCTGTTTTCTGTTTCTTTCCTAAAGACTAAACAGGACATAATACGAAGCATAATGCATATGAAGATTAAAACCGTCCAACAGTTGAACCAAATGGCAGTCTTTGTTATATACAGTAACAAAATCAAAGCAGAAACCACGAAGGAAATCCAGGTACGTTTTATATCATAGCACCAGTGGTTTAGAGTTGCATAATTTTGATCATCATAAATGTTTTCTGCTAGACTATTCTAAATGTTGTGCAAAAAGCTTTGTAAGTTTGGCGAAATTATTATATAAGAAAATGGCCCTCCAAGCTATGTAATGTTCCAGTGTAAGACCATGCACCGACATACAAACAAAAGACTTCAATTTATCATTAATTTGATGGACGAACACCCTGAGTTTAGTGATTTGCTTTATTTTTGTAATAAATCACATTTTGGACACAGCTTGCACTGGTAATTCTGTAAAGTATGTGCACCCATCTCATTTACGTTTTTAAGTTAATAATGGCGTGGAACTCAATTTTTTACAGGAAAATTCTCTTGACATTCTTAAGATGGCCGTAAACTTTGTGAATGAACAGAGCGCCAGAAACGTCTCCAACATCGACAACACAACGAAGAACCTAGTACAGGGTGCTGCACTGATTCTTTCTTCTGCCTCACAGGATAAAAATGAAAGAGTAAATACCGATTTTTTTCTCTCTAAAAATGTTTAACATGAAGGTATCAAAGAATTGTAGCCTTACGACGCATGGGTTAGATTTTGAATCAAAAGGACAGAATTCGAGCGTCATCAAGAAAGGTCGTTGTTTTTGTCACTGAAATCTGGCAGAGCCTCTATCCAGAACAGTTAACAAAACAAAAACAAAACGCTAGAAGCAGGAGGGAAGGAGGGACAAGAGCGTACGACACTCATTCTTGGGAGGAGATCAGTACATACTAGTCGCTTGCAACAAAGGAAACTAGCGTTACCCAACTGTCTCAATTTTCTCTTTCAAGTGTCCTGGCCCAATATATTGCCAAGCCGTGCATGACTTCAAAGTTGCTACCCTTCTTTACGCAGATAACAAGAAAGGCAAAGAAATCGATATACAACATAAGTGATATGAGACGCAGGTTTATGAGTTCTGCTCCAGGAGAAAATGAAGTCCAATTGTACTCCAGTGGCGTTTCCGTTTTACTGGCGAAAAGGAAGATCCAGAGTTTCAATGATAAAGTGCTTCGCATAAAGAGAGATGAAGTGCGCCTTGCCAAGGACTTATTTGCTGGAAAATGGAGTGATAACCTCCAATCTGGATCAGTGCAGGTATTTTTCTAAAAAAGCACTAGACAGCAAACTAAACAAAGCAATGCCAAAAAAGAAACAGAAATTATCCATTAGAGAACCAAAAGTAATACTAGGATATTTCAAAATCTAGAACCCTGTCACGTGACCTTATCAATGTGTGTTACATGTGTTATGATAATAATAGTAATAATAACTTTACTAAGTTGTCAGTTTCTTCAGCTAAGAGAGAATCCCCTTATAATAGCAGACATTTTATTGGAATTTATTGTAAATGATGAATAATATAAATAATGATTAATAATATAAATAATGATTAAATAAATAAATAAATAATAATAATGGCAATAATGACAGCTACCTAGTTACGTTTCGGTAGGGTGTTCAATTAAGACGGGTTTGTTACGATTCCAGGGAACTTTCACCCCACGGTATTTCTCATTTACTGAACATTAACGGGGCCGCGTACCGATTAACACCATAAAATAATTTCTGCATAACATGTTATTTTTCAGATCATTAGATTCGATCGCAATCCTCTTTTCTCAAGCCAGGGAATCATCTCGAGAAATATATCAGCTATTGACATCACATTTTGGCACAACAACAACACCAAGATGAAGATTTCTAATCTAAGCAAACCAATAAGAATTCTGTTCTCTAGAGACCCTGACGAAACTAGGGACCAAGGTGCATCTGATGGAATTCTGTTTCTCAAAAGAAAAGAAATGCGTTATCACAACGTCTCTATTCCTTCTTACGAAGCGGTAGTAACTGTGCGAATTAAGCCTGAGAAGGACATTTCACTGCGCGTCTACGTCGGGCACTACTCAAGACCAACGCCTCAACACCATGACTTGAACGTGACTCTGCCAAACACCACCCGTTTGACGTGTTCAAATTTTTCCAGGGAATGGAATGACAGATGTTCGCCTCGTGACCCATATGAATTTGATCTTCTACCCAATGTCACAGGTCATATTGGACGCCATGTTATTGGAGTCGAAATTCTTGAGGATTCCGTTGAAATCCCCGAGGTGTCTGCAGGAATAGCAGGCAATGATGCAGAGGCTTTAAGAAGACAGACACAGTATTGCGTTAAGGTGAAACCAGCTCCAACTCCTCTCCCGGTGAAAAAGAACGTGCCTCGCCAATTCGATTCTAAAACGGACGTTAGGTACACATTGTTTGTTACGGTGGGGACCTGCGTATTCTGGGACAAACTGAACAAAAAATGGTCAGCACGAGGAATCCAGGTTAGTTTATTTTGCCGTCTAAGGAAGAATCCCACCTCCATCTTCCATCTTAATTTTGAAAATCGTCTGACAGAAATTGACAAAAGGGTACAGGTGCAACTCATTTGTTACTGCACACTTAAATATATGGGGAGCGAATGAGCACTAGAAAGTGAACTCAGAACCCGTCTTTACCGCATTCCATAGCCTCAACGCTGCTTGGACAACCACACTGAAGGGGGTTGCATCTGAAAAGTACAGTTACTTGTCGAAAGCTATGAGAAGAAGTAATTTACACATTCTTTGCAAAATCATTGCGTCACCTTTATCCAGTGTAACAAAGATTCACAGTCCAGTCATCGAGAAAATTAGGTTCGTCAATCTTTGTCTATTTATATAACAAAAAAAAAAATACTCAGACAATTACATTGAGAAAGACATTCCAAATATAGTACATTCAAAAATTATTAATCCAAAGCTAATTTGCTGCGCTATCGATTGTTGGCTTTGTCAATTTCTGTGTGTGATTAATGTGGCTTCAAATTTTGTACAGTCAGTAAAGAACCGCTCTATGTACAAGACAAGTTAGAGAAAAAAAGATGTAATTCGCACTCAGCATTGATACTGACATAAAAACTGCAATGACTTACAACGTATTTTATGATGACCCGTTTAGGTTGCTCCTGAAAGTAACGAGACGAGGGTCCACTGTCTAACCAATCATCTATCAACATTTTCTGGCGATTTCTATGTGGTTCCCAACAAGATCGACTTCTCCAAGGTCATAGCAGAAATACAGCACCTACCACCCGAAAACTTGGTCGTCCTCTCCACAATTTGCCTAATATTTGTGGTTTACGCTGTTGGTCTTGTGTTTGCTAGAAGGGCAGACAACAGAGACAAAATGAAGGTAGGTTTTTTTTCTCAAAATGGTGAATTTTGTGTATACCAAGCACTTACTCAACTTGCGACTTCTCCTGATTTTAGCATCCCTTTTGAGACAAAATCAGTCTCTAAGAGGTTTGCCACATACACGTAAACAGCTCTCGTAGAATTACTTAGCTATTTATTACTTTTACTCGGTTGGTAAAGGTAAATTAACCGCCTTAGCAAGTAAATGAAGCTGATGTTCGGGCGTGCCCCCTCAGTCGAAGGAAAGTTATAGCAAGTTTCGTCGTTTAAAAAACTGTAATATATTAAGTCAGGCTTTTGAGCCTAGAACAGCACAGGATTTTCTTTTTACCGTCATATTAGTTGATGTTTTTAGTTTTCTTATCTCCTTATTTCAATTTTAACACAGATCGATTGTTCAATCATATCATTCCCTCATTGCGGATGTTGATCACTCAATTTGATCTTAAGAACACTGAGACAATTAGCTCCTAAATAACTATCACTAAAAATTAAAACGAATGGTTATTTAATGATTTCATAGCAAAAAATTTGAAATTTTTTTTTTTTTTTTAAATATTCTCTATTTAACAGGTTGTGAACACCAAGGTGAGTTCTCAGAAAGGAGAACATTCCTGTGCTTATAACTATGAAATATCTATCCAAACCGGAATGTGGCATGATAATGGCACCACTGCTAGCGTCAGTGTAATACTTTTCGGTGAAGACGAAATTAGTGATACAATATTATTCATGGACCCCTGGAAGGAAAGGAAACTTTTCACCCGTGGCAGTGTAAACACTTTCAGCTTCGACCTTCCACGTCGACTTGGACAGGTGTACAAGGTAAAGATTTGGCACGACAACGGTGGTAAAAGTCCATCGTGGTTTTTGTACGAAGTTGTGGTTAAAGACGTCTCTACCGACGAAAAATGGCATTTCGTGGCCAACAGATGGCTTGCTGTAGAGAGCGCTGATGGTGCGATCGATGTTGAGATCCAAGCAGCCTCGAAAAGAGAGCTGACGAGATTCAGCAATTTGTTTCAGTGGCGGGCCGTCACTAACTTTGCAGATAAACATCTGTTTCTCTCAATCTTTGCCAGGCCGCCACAGAACCCATTTACACGTTGCCAGCGGCTAACCTGTATGCTGTCAATCATACTGGTTTCTCTAGTAACCAACGCCATGTTTTACCACTTTAAAAAGACAGAAGACCCAAGCTCCTTTCAACTAGGACCACTAGAACTGAGCTTGACACAAATCATAATCGGTGTTCAGAGCGGACTCATTGCGCTACCTGTCAACATAGTTACAGTGATGATATTTAGGAACGTCAAGAGAAACATATCCCCAGATAGCTCTAAAGAGATGGAGACCTCCACTACAGGAAGAAAAAACACCCAGGGCTTCTTACCTCGCTGGTTTATTGTCGTTGGATGGTTCCTCTGTTTGACAGCTTCAGTTTCGTCGGCAGTGTTTGCGGTTTTGTACAGTTTCGAATGGGGAGCGGAAATAGCGAATCGCTGGTTCTTGTCAGTCGGCGTCTCTTTGCTTCAAGAAATATTGCTTACAGGACCGATCATTATTCTTTTCAACACTTCAATCTTATCGTTGATAAACAGAAAACCAGCTGCAAACAATGACATCGAAAACACGGCACAGCAAGCAAACTTAGTGCACATGGTTCAAGAAGATTATGGGCAAGTGATCGGCCAAAAGCCTTCTACAGAAACGCTACTGAGAGCAAGAGGTTTAAAACTACAACAGAGAAAAATGCGGCGCTTCTTCGTAGATTTAATGCTCTACGTAGCCTTTGTTGTCCTACTGATGACGGTATGTTACGCAAACCGTAAACCATCCACTTATAGGCAGACAAAATCACTCAAGGATACATTCAGAGGATTTTCCCAGGTATCGTACCAAGACATATTTGGGGTTTTCACATTATTACATGTGTAATGTGTAAATATCTTTTTAGTTAATAATAAAGTACACAAGGTTTTTGTGCTGTAGTGCAGATCAGTGAAGCCCTTCTCTATGCTTTTGTTTAGCTAATATTTGCCGTTTGTTTGTATGTTTGTTTGTTTGTTCTTCCTGTCTCGTTAACTGATCTGATACTTGTTTGTAGATCTGTTTGTCTCTCTATGGCACCGTCCACTCTAAGTTTTAGAAATTTGAACACGCAACAATCACTGGTCATCTTGGATTTGTGTTTGAGGAAAACTCGAGCAGGGAAATCACGTGATTATCGTGATGTCATCGTTTGCGAAAATTTCAATTTTCAAAATGTTTTCCGTCCACACTAAAACGCAAAGGTCGCGTTTTCAAATTCCTCCGGTTTGAAGAACGTTTCCGAAAAGTTCTGTTTTCGGGTCAGATTATCGTGGACAGTAGCCCTAACATTAGAAATAAAGCTACGTTCTCAAATTTCTCCCGCGTAGTGTGGACGGAGCCTGTCTGTTTGTTGTATGTTTGATTATTTGTTTTCTTTTTCTTTGTACTTGTCGGTGTTTTCTGAACGCTAATGAGATTCAAATTCCTTACGATAAGCATCACAAAGTGTCCTCATTGGTAAAAAGTCACCAAAACACAAACAATTCTGTCAAATATGAAGTAATATGAAAATGTCAAATAATCCTGCCAAATATGAAGTACTAATTAAACAATACCTGCGTTCAACCCTGGACATAAGTGGGAAGGCTAGTTTATGAATCTTGCGCCAAGATCTCTTTCCGGGTAATAAAATAAGTAAGCCCTAAGGAGTCTAAATTGTTATCATTTAAACCCAGGTAAAAGATGCCAAATCGTTTTGGGCCTGGTTTGAGGAAGAACTAGTTCATGGTCTTTACGACAAAGGGCAGTCAGCCGACGGAAACGAGACCGGGATGATAACTAGCAAAATTGGTTTCATAGTCGGCCTGCCAAGGATTCGGCAAATGCGTATCAGGCAAGGTTAGGCTTCTTGTTTATTATAAACCGTAAAAACAAATACCATGAAAATCGTTAATGCCAAGTGTTGAAGCTAAACACTACAAGAAAATATGAATTTTGGAGATGAGCGTACGGAGTAAGTACCGAGGTCAATAAGGCGCACTGCAGAAAAATCATCACTATTCATAGAATTTTTTCAATTTGACACAATGAGAAGCAAGTGCAGATCTCATCACCGTTAATTTGGCATATATTTACAATATTTAAGGCGACAGAGTGCCGGAGGTTGCACGGAAGGAGCCCTCGTATATTTGAAGCCTCGAAATAGTTTGAGCAAGATGAAACTCTGTAATATTCTCTTCTTAAATTTAGGATGCTCAAGAGCTTAAACTTATTCTGCAATTTTAGATAGCCATGGAAACACAGCTTTAATTTTAGCAGGGATATAAAATTAGAATTCGAGTCAGAGTTTTCTACGCGTCTATGGTCAACTCAGCTGCACCTCCTTGAGAATTTCTTCATAGAAAATGTTGGTCTCGTGGTCTTATTGTTGAAAAGTGCACGCTAAACGATTGCATGACTTATGAGACTGATTACTATTTGTTATCACGTAAAAATTTTCCTGTCTCTCTTCACTGAGCTATTTGAGTATCAATGTTTCATTAGTGTATTAATATAATATGAGCAGCTAACTTGTAAATGGGAGTGTTATATTGCTCTTAATACACAGAATCCACGTGTGAGGTAATTCAAGTGGAACCCGTGTTACATACCCACTTCAACCAATGTCTTCCCGCGTTTTCCTCTTCAAACAAAGACACAACGCCATATTATCAACCCGGTTGGAAGCCAATAAAAACCTTAGCTGAGGTTCCATATCACTTTCAAGATTCTTGCCCAGAACCGTGGCACTATGAAGAGCCAGTGAGCGTTAGCGAAGTTTTTCTTCCATATGGTGGCGGCGGCTACATTGCTAAGCTTGGCTACGACCCCTCCACTGCTTTAAGGGTCAAGCAAAGTATTGAAAAGAACGGCTGGATAGACGGGAAGTCAGCTGTGGTTATAGTCGAATTTGTAGTTTTAGAGCCCGCCAATTTGTTGCTTAGCAACGTCATGCTCATGTTGGAGAAGTATGATAGTGGTATGAGAAAGACAAGTATTAATGTTATTCCTGAGCTCCTATTTCCCACGTCTGGCTCCGCTGTTCAGACATTCTATCGCGTCTGCATTCTCCTGTGGCTTATTATCATCTTGGTGTTACTGGTTATAGAGATTGTTAGATGTTTCAAGCGGGGTCGTGCATATTTCAAGAGCTTCTTCAGCTGGGTTACCATGCTACAAATTTTGTCGTCTTCCTGCGCTGTGCTTATAGTCTTCGTGAAGGAGAATAGCCTGAAAGTTTTCTTACAACGAATACGTGATAATCCATTCGGTGATTGGATTGCATACCAATTTTTCGCGTGGTCAAGTTTCCAAGAAGTTATTTTGTCCATCACAGTTGTGACAACAACCATCAATTGTCTCAAACTCATACAGATTAATCGTCATGTACACGTTATGAAATGGACCCTACAGTCAGCTTGTCGTTACCTGTGCTCATTCGCTATTGTTATTATGATGCTTGTTCTTGCATTTGCCCAGCTCGGGACGCTTCTGTTTGGTGCAGAAGATGGGGAATATGCAACGTTTTATTACTCTCTCCGCACGGTACTTAAAATGGGTATTGGAATCGGTAAGATACAGTTTTCAAAGATGAATGGAAGTGTTGAATCCGAAGTGTTTGCCCCCATTTTTCTGATGGCATGCATGTTAAGCATGACTATCATCTTTGCAAACACTTTTATTGCAATTTTGGATGACGCGTTCCATGAGGCCAGCGGCAGAGAGTATCCAGGGGATGAGCTTGGTGCCTACATGAAAAGCTATTTGGTAAACCGTGTCAGGAGAGCAAGCACTATGCCTGTCAACAGAGCTTTCAGAAAATCTACGTTTCGAAAAACCATTCGCAGAAAATACACACCGCAACCTCCAAAACGTGAATTACAGCAAACAATGGAAGATCATGCTGCTCCACAAGAAGAAAGAGCCAAGCTAGCAGAAACTGAAAGTCTTTTGAGCTACGAAAGTCTATGCCCTCAAACAGATTTTGAAAGAATACCTTGCATCCAGATAAATCCAGCAAGTCCTACCAATAGGAGAAATGAAAACAAAAAAATTAAAGTTTTGAACACCAGCTGTGCACAAGCAAAGATGAACGCCTGTTTTAAGCCTCCGCTAACCGATGAGGAACCACTCTCCGATATCGCGAAGATCATGAAAACCGTTCGGTCGGATTTCACAAGATGTTTGTGGGAAGGTGAAGAGTGGTACAATTCTCGCTCCTCTTTCTCGTCATTTGACGACAGTTTTGCAGGCCTGGATAAGTCCGCGTCCATTCTTTCTTTGATTCAAACTTGTCAAGAGGACGCTCCCCACATTCAGACGTGGAGCTACGTTCGTGGCATGGAGAGGGTTCAAGGAGGGTCTATTCGTCGAACGCTGAGGAGCCATACCCAGAGTTACACTAAGGTTTTGGCAGAGAATTACGTATGATTAATCCGTAACGAACTATTATATACTTACCCTAATACATAGATTTTGAATTAGTTAAGTGCTGTTGAAAAAAATACTTCTTACAGTTGAAATCACGTATACAGAAAGCAATCGAGCTCACTGACAACAAGCCAACGATGAAAGTTACGCGCGAGTTGGAATAAATTTGACATGTTATTTTAACCTCAACAACATGATATTAAGTGTAAATTCTGGGATGCTGTTAGTGAGTCCATATGAGTCAATACGTGGCTGTGTAGCCGCGCGATGCGGTTCAAGTCGATACCCACAATTTGACCCTTGCTCAACATAGAGTCTCCGGTAGCTCAGTGGTTAGAGCATCCGACTAGATCACTGAGGGTCGTGGGCTCAAATCCGATGATCTGGGACTCGGATTTTTTTTCGAGTATACGTTTCTCCCAGAATTTGCACTTAATATTTTAACCTCCGTTGCATTATTTCTGTTCGGGACGCGCTGCTGGTTGTTCTTGACAGAAAATAATGAGCGATTAAGTTCATATGCCTGCACCTCCGAATGGCCAGGAAGGTCAACCAATAATAGCTTGCGAAGACTGCACGGGACCGAGCTAGCTGGAGTAGTAATGTGGGGGCCTTATCCGTTGCATGGCAACAGATAAGGATAGATGATGACGGGAAAAGATCAATAAACCAACAACATTTTCCTCGATTGATTCATATATATGTTATAGTCTGACGAAATCCTCCTGTACTCGGTAAACGCATGGAGTTGAAATAATATTTATTCAAGCTAAATTCAAGCATAAAAAGTGAGATGTTGAGAGATTAACTGACCGTCCCGTTGTGGAAGGGGTAAGAGCAATTACTTATTTTGCCGTGCCGTAGATACAATATAAAGTTTAATGTCGTGTGGAAAAAAAATTGAAAGTTCGCTGATTTGGAATAAGATTTTAGCACGGTTTAATGTTTGCCGACCTGCAGTAATTTTGGTCTTGTGAAGTAGGCAGCAGAACTGCAGATCACGCCTGCCGACTTTGTTTGAAGGATATTAGACCTGAAAACCATTTAGGCATTTGCTTTCGTTGACTGCTCTGTTGATACACGTCTCTGTTAGAATAGCGTCTGTAACCACCTTTTTTCGAATTTCAATCCCTCCTGTGTCATTTTTACATGTAAGGGTAAAGAGGCACCATCAATAGCAGTGGAAACCAACAAAATGACAAAGGATTTTTACAAATAAGCATTGTTTTCGTTCAGTAACATTTGCATAAAACTCTGTTAAATTAATCAGTGACATCATTAACATGTCTCTAAAAGTAGATATTAATAACATATTTGTAACAATACTAACTGAACGAAGGTATTGTCCTAAATCAGAGAAATAATTAAAACTAATTTACATGTACTTTAAAACATTTTATTGTCCTTTTTCTCTTACATTAGAATATATTACCTCAAGGTCGAAAAACTAGGCAAACAACTCAAAAGTAGTTTAGTGTAACTACAGTAATCAGACTCAAACATAAAGACACTAACTCTTTTTGCTTTATACTAAGAGATTTTTTAAAAATAATTATAATCTGCAGTACCAAAATCTGCACGTATTGATGCCGCCATTACATTGGGTCCAAATTCCATTAAAAAGATCTAATTTTACTGAGAGACACCCGCCTATAAACAGACAGTTTGGGTTTTCTTTTGAAATAGAAAACTGACCTTAGTAGCTCCAAATATTAAAATATTTTTATGTTTAGAAACAATTTTTGGATAACGGAACGCAGCGGAATTGGGCTTTAGGTGGGTAGAAACCGCCAATCTACTTATGGAGTAGGTAACAATACAGTAACCAACTTGAAAATGTTAGCCACTCTGTACAGTGCCAATTTTTTTTTCGCTAACTGTCTTTGAAATGTTCTCTTGCATTATATTTCAATGCAAATAGATAGAAATAACAAAAACAAACATGAACAAAGGGCTCTATACTTTTAGAGGCCCTTCCACCAGATCATCTATATCATCTTCCGAGGAGTCGGATTCTATCCTGTTGAGGCTGAACAAGCTCTGCATTTGATTACTTTCCTTACCGTAGCTCCACTCGCTTCTCAGTGAACTGATTTCATCCCTATCATCGTCGCTGTAGCTCAGACTTCCCGAGCTCCACTGATTTTTGGTGAGGAAGAAAGAAGTTCCTATTTGGAACAGAGTTTTCCTCACGTCTTTCAGGGAAGAGTATTCGTCCGCTAAATAAATGTCATCGAATTCTTCAATAGTTGCCTCTTCGAACTGGATTTCTTCCGCAGAAAGACATCGGCACTCTTCGGTTGACTTGAGTTCATCATACGTCGTGCGTAAGAATTCATCTGCATCTTCTAAAGCGTTCATTCTAGGAACGCTAAAGTATTTTGCATTTTTTATCTTTAAGTGCGGTTTTTCTACTTTGTTTCTCCTTTTGAGGGATGTTTTTTTGTCGCGCCAAAACGTTTGGAGTTTTTCGATGAAATATCGCCACGCAAAGTGAGCCAGCTCAACATCAGGAAATCGGCCTTGCTTGATTCTCCTTATCTCGCTGTAAGAGCTGTAAAGAATACTTAAAAACATACTGATCAGTATCATTCCGATTGAGAACGAGTATGCTAATGTAAACAATTGACCCATGATGTCATTCACTGCCTTTAGCTCTTTTGTGTACATATTATTACCCAGAAGCCTTTCTAGAAGCATCCTCAGTGACTGCGTCATGTTTGAGTATGACGACACATTGCTTCCGAATAGAAGAGTTCCAAGCTGTGTGTAGGCCACGAGTGTAGCTGTGAAAACCAAAGAGTAAGAAACGAGATGCCTGACAGCTGATTTCACCGTGTACGTCAAGTGGCAGATGTGATCGTTGAATTTTAGCAATCTCAGCATTTTTATTGTCACTAGAAAAGCCACTAAAGACAGCAACCATATTTCGAGATCGCACCACTGGACGATGTAGTCTGAGCTTGACGTGTCGAAGGGGTTTTTTCTGACTCTTCGCACAAAATCACTAGTGTATTTTGCCTTGAAGAAGTACGAAACAATCGCGGCCACAGCACTGCTAATTTGGAGAATATCCACCAAGTTCCAGAAGTGAGTGAAATATCTACATCCTTGGAAATAAAGTTTTACAGTCTCCATGACGAATAACCCGAATATCAAGAAAATAAAGAGAAGTTGACAAGCTAGATAGAAAGACCTATAACTGGGATCTGTCGGGTAATAAATCATCAGGGTCTCAATTGTGCCAGTTGTTTTGGTTCCTCCCGTTGGGTACCTCTCATAGAGGTACTTTCCTGTGCTGAAGAGTGTGCTTGAAGGTTCGTACACGGTGAACTCGATAAACACGGCGAAAGTTCTATCATCAATCCAGCTATTGTTTTCCAGATCGTGTATTACTTCCAGTGCTGATTCAGCGTTATATCCAAGATCAGCAACATAACCTCCGCCGTCATAGATGGCGTGATAACCGTGAAATGAAAGCGTTTCTAAAGAATCTGCGGTGCGGTACCTCCAAGGCTTCGGACACAAATCATCTAGCTTAAATGAGACCTCGAATTCGGTGATGTTGGCGACGGGTGTCCAGTCACGAAGGCTGTAGGCGGTCCTATCTTCAAATCGGAAACTATAATATGGTAAGCATCGCTTCACTACCTCGTAATCTTCAACTTGACATGCATCTACAAAGCAAGAATTATATGTTAAGGCGGTTTTGGGGATTATTAAGACAGGAGAGCTTATTAATACTGACAAATAAAACGGCGTGTATGTCATTAACAAGCAACGCAACAGGGAACAACAACGTGATTTAAAAATATATGCACGAGAGGCTTAGAAAATTAATTTGTACGGAAGGGAATTCTAACCAAAAATTATACGGAAAAAGGGGCGGGGAAAGGGTTACAAGTAGGAACGCGGAGGGAGGCTTGGCTAAAAACGGATCGTGAAGGTTATTTAATGAAGGTTTCCTCGAACGAAATGGCTTATATGAAAGGGTTGCTAATCACTGAGAACAGGGTTACATCTGGTTTAAAAGAGATATTATTTTCAATCTGTTAATTCCAACGATATTCCCACTATTTGCATACAAAGGTCTTATTTGTCAAGGCTAAAAAGTAGACAAATGGGGTTACTAGTTACGTTGTATTACCAAACTAAAGACATCATAACCACACTTTCGGGGAACTTGTTTTCATGCTCGAAGTTAGGCACTGCATGTTTCTATTATATATGTTTGGAAATGTCCATATTACGCATGATTCACAGTCTAACCTGGCTGTACTCTGATCTGTCTGAGTCTGGGCATGCCCACGAGAAAGGGATATCCACTACTTATGAACCCTTCCTCTAGATTGACTTGCTGTCCATTGTACCATTCAGAGAGAGAGAGGCCTGGTACGAGCTTTTGCCGGGTCCAATTCCAAAAAGTTGCGGTGCTGTTGACTCGCTGTGCGATAAAAACAACATTGCACAACATTGATATGAGAATATTATTGCAAGAACCAGGAGGATTGCACCCAAAAATATCTTATTGAACGTTTGAGTCACCCAAATTATGATAGTTACTCGGCAGACTTACTGGCTACCGACCGACTGACTAACCAGCTGAGGTACTGATCCCTACGCCTGGCATACTTACTGACTGGCCGAGATATTGACTGACGTACTGGTCGACCGACTGACTGACTTGCCCATCGATCAACCGACCGACCGAGCGGTCGACCGACTGACAGACCGACCGACTGAGTGACCGACCAACTTACTGACCAAAAGACCGACGGACTGACTGACCTACTTACTGACTGACTGAGTGACGAACCGACCAACCGACTGAACAACCGACCACCTGACTGAGTGACGGACTGACTTCCCGACCGAGCGACCGAGCGACCGATTAACCAACTGACCGATTTATCGACTGACTGACTGACTGAATTAATGACTGACAGACCGACTGACGACTGACTGGCCGATCGACTGACTGATGGAATATCTGACTAACTGACTGACTGACTGATTGACTGACTGACGGAATGAATGAATGAATGAACGAACGAACGAACGAACGAACGAACGAACGAACGAACGAACGAACGAATGAATGAATGAATGGATGGGTAAATAATGAATAAATGAATGACCGACCGACCGACCTATTGACCAACTGACAGCCTAAATGACTGACCGACCTACAGACTGGTCAACTAATCAGCTGACCGATTGACTGTTGACTGACTGATAACAGGCTGGCAGCTGGCTGGTTCAATCGGCTGGTTCAATCGAACACCTACCTTATCAAATTTAACAAAAATATCCTTGAGTGATTTAGTAAGCTGGTATCTTGAGGTCTCCCTGTTTCCATAGCACACAACGAACAGTAACAGGACAAAAAACAAGAACAAGCTAATCTCCAAGATAGCGCGAAACATCTTTTGAAGTTTCGTCCTGAAAATTCGCGACTTTTTTAACACAGTCTCCTCTGGCGGTTGTACTTTATAATCTTCCTCGCACGGGTTCTTTTTACGAGGCAAACCATGCACTGGATCGTGTTTCACTGGTTTTCTAATCAATATTGACAGCAAAGAAGCAATTAGAACAACTTGAATGGGCTGCAAGATAATGACGTCTTGGAAGAAAGAGACGAGAATGGAAGTGAGCCACTCGTTGGAGATCTTGGCTCCCCAAGATAAGCTATAGAGCACAGTGAAGAACGCTGAAGAAAGAATTGCAAGAATACACATAATCCACGCTATATAAACAAAAAAATGAGGGAGACCCTTTGATAAATTTTCCTCTTCGTTATCGTTGTCTCCATGACGCTTGTTCTTTGGTTTCACGTTTCTAAAAACAGTTACAATAAATACATTCACTGGCAGCGCAATCATAGCGCTTTGGATTCCAATTTTCACTTGCGTCCAACTCATAGTCAATGGACCAAGTTGAAAAGTATCTTCGGCTTCCTCGCCAAAGTCGTAGAACATAGCGTTGGTAATCATAGCTAGGAAAAACACCGATATGCAACACGAGAAACGTTGCGTTCGAGTAAACAAGCTTTGTGGTGGTCTAGTAAGTACCGATATCCACAAATGTCCGTCGGCCAATCGTTTTGAAACCCTTGAAGAGAAGAGGCTTTTAAAGTTAGATGTTTCCTCTTTATTTGAAGTTTTCAGCTGAATTTCGACTTCTCCTCGACCCTTTTCAACCGCCAACCATCTGTTCGCGAGAAAGTGCCACTGCTCTTGCGTATCCATCTCTGTTATCACAAAGTCTCTCAAGAACCATCCAGGACTCTCCCCGCTGTTGTCGTGCCACACCTTAATTTTGTAGAGAGGTCCCAGGCGCCTAGGCAGAGACACGGTAAATGTATTTACACTCGCTCGAGCAAAGAACATCTTTTTGCAAGCGGAGTCGTTAAGTATGATCTGGTCACTGTAACAGTCCTCGCCATAGATGATTATTCCAACGTTAGCTGTGGTGCCGCTTCCCAACCATATTCCCGTCTGAATGGAGATGCGATAATGGTGCTGTCCTTCCTCCTCGCTATCGAGGAGATAAACATTTGGTATTGTCTGCAATAAATCGGAAGAGAAAATCAATAAGTTGGTAAGGCAATGCCGAGTAAAAGAACAAATCAGACGGACCAACTACTGCATGATCGACTTGTCGCTACTGACCTTAAAATCAACCGAATGACCGAACGACGACTGATTGAACTATCCAACAATCGAATTCAGTGAGTGAACGAACAAACGAATAAAGACGGTTTTTTTTAATCTCAATGCGTCTCCTAAGTCCTGTTTTATATTTGTCACCACTCTTATATTTTCAGGACATACCATTTCAAGATGTTTAAGATAACCAATATTTACGTTAGGGACCTTTCGAACATTTGTTTACTCCGCGCTGACTACAGCAGGGGAAAATGGAGTGAGGCTTGTGGTGGTTATGTGGTTGGCATATTAAAGGACTTCTAATGTTAAGGTACTTTAGGATTTTTGACTTATATTTGGAATGGAATATGGCCGTTATTTAGCTGCCACTAAATAAGTCTCTTTCACTGCTGGCCAATAATAGCGAGGCGAGTAAGGCATTAACAAACCACAAGCGAGGGACCGGGTTTTAGGAGAAAGTTTGCATACATGGACCTATACGCACAAGTCTATGTGACTTTTCCCGTGACAGGCATCACGAAACAATGTTTACAATAAAAGCAGCTTTGATGACTAACCTTCTGCTTATCTCGGCTGTCCGCTCGTCGAGTGAAGATGACGCCGATCGTGTAGAGCAAAAGCACGGAACACACTGTTGCTAGGACAACAAAGTTCTTGGTTTCTCCGAGGTCACCAAACTTACCAAAGACCGTTTTGAATTCAATTTTGTTCGGCTCCACAAAGAAATCGCCACCAAAAGCGGACAGATGATTGCACAGGCACAGAATGCTGCCCGAAACTGTTTCAGGCATAACCTAGAAAGAGGACGAAAGAACACCCCCACAGTCATCACTAGCTCTTTCTACCAAAGAATAATTGAAATTATTTTTCTTGGTAAAAGACGTTAAAACTATCACTTTACATTCAGGCAAAAAAATGCGTTCAAGGACCAGACAAGCCTCTATATTCCACCAAGAATCCTCAGTAGAAAGAATGAACTCAAAACAAGCGATTTGGATATAGCGACTTTATTGTCCTCAAAACCGCTTCTTTTAACTTTTGTGAATAAATTTATGGAGTGGCCGTTTTAAAGGAACCTTCCCTTCTTGAAAACCGATTTTTTGAAGTTATCATCTCCAACAGAAAACCCTTGTGCGAACTTAGGTACACATGACGCATTCTTGTAGATATAAACCAGAGTTGGTCTTACCTTGCAACCTTCGTCCGTCCACAGCTCTTTGACCTCAGACCAATAGAAACAACTTCCGATGTTTACAGACATCGTGTAATTCAAATCAGTACTGACATTATACTCCGATCTGAGAACGATGGGAACGGGAGTGGGGGGAGGAGGGGGGTCTTTTACACCAATACAAGAACGTTTCTGCCTTCTGCTTCTACTATCACAGTCAATGGATCTCCTTGGCCGCTCTTGGACGGAACCATTCATGGTTATCAGTTTCCCTTCATCTTGAAACATGACGTCGTAGGTAATATTCACGTAATAATGTATGCCAATGTAATGAATTCCAGTGTTCCCGGTATGAGAAGTGTTGAATGAGAACACATAGGGATCTTTGTTGCATTTCCGCTCCTCTTTCTTGCAAGGTAACACGATGGAAAAGTTGTGCTCCGTAGGCGTCGGGAAGTCAGAGGAACTCACATAGACACGCAGTGGTGTAGCGTGTTTCTCGGGATGCAGCTTCACAGACACCACATCGCCCTGGTCTGGTATGTTTATTTTATGATATTGTATGAGCTTAGACTCGTAAATGTCATAGCTCGGTTTAACAAAATATTGCACTGTATTTTTCGTCACATCGGCCGGTGAACCATTGCCAGAATTCTGTGGAATGTACAGATGTACTGGCTTCCTCAAGTCGGAGACGTTTAAATTTCTTTTGTCTTCTGTTTGAAGAACTACATCAATAACCCATGATGTAACTAAAAAGAAAACAAGGAAAATGAAGTAAAACCTGTCATTATTGTTGTATGAATGTATGTATGTTCGTTCGTTCGTTCGTTCGTTTGTCTGTTTGCTTGTTGGCTGTTTCATTCACGGTGCGTCAATGGTTTACTCAATATCATTTCTGGTTTGTTTTCTTCGCATTAGTAGCTAGGTAAAGTCTGCATCAGTGAGTCAAGTGGCCCATCACGTCGGTGCTCATCCCGTTTTCTGTAGCAAGAAGCGACTAGGAAAAAGTCTACTCCCCCTGGATGGGATGCTAGTCCATCGCAGCGATACCTCCGTACTAAATTCGGTGGTACGCATTTATACATCTGAGATGAGAGAGGCTCTGTGATAGTAAAATGTCGATCCGGAGACCAGTGCACTAACCATGATGCTACCGCGCTTCTACTTTCCCCTTAATAAGGACCAATTGTTTTTTTGTTCAATTGTTCGTTTGTTATTCATTCCTTTCCGTTCATTCTTTCGTTTGCCGCGTGTAAGCACAATAATGACATTTTATGTTTTTTATATATATATTTATATTCAAAATTTACTTGAAAAAATTAATTCAAGATAATTGAAAATTAGATTAAAATGATTTCATGGCATTCACCTTTAAATGCACTTTTGTGCCAGGTGTAAGGGTTCCCCTTAAATAAGACAATCTTCGAGGTGATGTCAGCCTTCTCCACTCCTTGTCTTCTGAATAGCCCTTTGTATAACGGTAGGATGAATTTCGTCTTTGCATCTCCTATCATTGTTTCGTTTTTCACGTTCTCCTGTCTGTACAAAACCATGGAAAGGTATCGACTGGTAATTACCACTGGTTCATCGTCACCTTTATCGACAACTAGGCAGTCTCGAAGTTTCCATATCGTTTTAAGAGCTTTCTGGGCAAATTTTTTGCTCTGTGATAGAAAGCAAAACACAACATTAAGCCAAATGTAAGGATTGATTACGCGACCGTTTAGCCCAGCAGCGCAGTGTATTATAGTGCGGGGCTTCACGAATGAAGCGCAATAAACAAGGTTTATTTCGGTGAAGCGTGCTGCGTTTTGGTAAAGTGAATTTGTCTCAGGTGCACCAGAGACGAATTAGTGCAGCAAAGGTGACAACAGTTAACTGCGGTGCAGTGACAAAAAAAAAAAAACAGTGAAAAAAGAAAACTGCGGTGTAGTGAATAATTGGTGTGGTTCAGTGTACTGCAGAACAGTGCAGTATACTGTGTGTAGTGCAACGCTGTGGAATGCCTTACAATGCAGTGCGATGCAGTGCTGTTCATTGCAATGTAATGTGCATTTAGGACAGGAAAGGTTAGTATAAAACGATTCGGTAGAGAGTAAACGCGTCCAGTCCTTTGAAGTGTATCAAAGACACTTAATATCACGATAATGCGACTCGAAGGTAAATGTATCAAATCAAAGCAAATACCCAAGTCAAATTCTCGTATGTATTTCAATACCTTTTCCTTGTCAATCTTATACCACGTTGTTTGCATCGAAACAACGCTAGCATCCTGAGAAGAGATATTCAAAATATTGCCCAGTCCAAGAAGCAGATTTTTGCTGACTTTTGTCAAAGTGTTGGCATCTTCCATGTTATTGTCCATGAGTTTGGAAAGAAGATCTGTCGCCTCGTCCAGACGCTCCAGAGCTTGTTCCTGAGTACCAAAAAACATTTTGTCTCAGAAGCGGAGAAGAATGCTATTAAATGATACTAAGCATAATTCCAGGTCAAAACTTTGAGAATATCGTTCTAATTCCCATCAACACTTTGTTTTTTAAAACATGCTGCATTAGGGGGCTGTTAAAGTTTGTGTTTAAACAAACGAAACTTCACGAATCTAAGCAGTACCTCTTAGTTTTGTCAAGCGAAATATCGTCGAGATTTAAACAATACCTCGGCGAACATTTGCCAAAAGTTCGCCTGGAGCGAAAGGGGTACGTGACCGCTTGGTATGGCGAAGAAGAATTACAGGCCCATCATTTCGACAAACGAAGGTACAAGTAGAGAAATTATTTCACTTCCTTTCCCTTTTGCTATCCCAGAGATCTCTGGAAAGGCGTGTTTTACATGGGATATTTATATTGATTCATTCTCGACATTGCCGTTACATACGTCTTTGGATATAAAGCAATAAAGACAAATAATTGCTCTAAGTCAACTAATTCCAGCGATTTAAACAAAAAGACAGTACCTGTGATTCTAGCGATATTTCATCTCTTTCTTTGGCTGCCATGGCTACCGCAGTGCTTACTTTTGTGAGAAGTTCCTTGCTGTCGATTTTGATTCTGCTCAATTCATCAATGATGTTGTCTTTTAACTAAACATGATCAAAACACTTGATTAAGGGTCGCAATAGAATAAAATATACCAGTGAGAAAAAAAAATTAAGAAAGAATTTCAATTCAGTCAGGTTTTTGTGCGCAACTCTCAGGTGTTAATTTATGTACCGTTAATTCTTGATTATGAGCTATTTAATTCGTATTTTACCGCTATCCAAGTGATAGTTCCAGATGCATTGCGGTCATACAATAGAGTTGCCCTTAAAAATGGATGGTTTATCCAAAGTTATTAGTTTCTACCTGTCAACCAGTGGAAAGAAAGTTGACCATGACGCCTTGCTTAATCGACGGAAAACGTGATGCCGTGCACAAATCATTTTGATAGCGTAGCATGTTTTGTCAGTACTTATTCATTGGATAGCGGTTTATCTCGGCCGGCGGATAGGACTATCCACTCTTTGAACGAATGGGCCTTGTGCTTGCGTCTTTTTTTTTCTTAAGGTAAAACTAAGCCCAGATTTTAAAAATGCAGTGCTCGCACAAATGATGCATACAAAACTAGGCGACCAAATGCGCGACATACACCTATGAAAACTTTTTTTGCCAGTGCAAGCAGAAAGATAGCTCACTAGCGAATCTGAAATCACAAGACCTAATACTAGAAGCTGTAGAATTTATCTTATGCACCCATCCACAGTATGTTTGTCCTATGATAATCTTAATGCAGTCTCATGTAATTATACTGACTTTTCGGACTTTCTCCTTTGATATTGCATGTTGGTCATTGTCATCTTCTCCCTAGCAAAAAAAGAAAAACCAGAATTAAAGCAACTAATTTTATCTCTGACTTCTCGAAAACCTCTTTTTAGATAAACAAGCAACTCAAATAGACTGGGCTACGATAGTAAAACGAGGACTAGTAAAACGGGGACACAGTGAAAAGGGGAAGTTCCGCGTTTCGCTTCCTCAAGCAGCCCAGTCCAGTTTTCGGATTATTGTTGTCCTCTCCTTTTCCCTGGGCAATGCTTTAATGCCACGCTATAAGCAATGTTTATCTGTGTAACGTTAAGTATAGCGAAAAAGGATATGATTTAAAACAATAGTTTTAGGATCCCTCTAACACAGCGCAGAAGGAGCAGACCAACCTCCGATCCACTTGAACGTCTTCTCTGCTCCAAGAGTGAAAGTACAGATATTGCCACGTCAGACGCTTCGGTAGGTTTATTGCTGTTTATGTAATTAGTGAATTTGTTACTTTCATTGTTAGCAATCTTGTCCAAGGTTCTGGCGACGTCTTCAGAGAATTTGTCCTTCACCTAAACGAAACAAAATAACACAGTTTTAAAGGTAACGGCAGTAGCTCTTGCCAAGAGAAGAGTAGAGAAAGGCATTCTTAGCAGGTCTGGCAATTTGGGCGGTAACTGCACCGGCAGTTCGTTTGATCGCTGAAAATTCCCAGCCTACCTTCACTGCCACGCTGCTGATGGTCAAATCTCCAAGTGAATCCTTGACGTACACATCCACTCTTAACTCGAAATTATCAGCCTTATTACCAACAGGAAGGTTTGTCGACAGTGTGTTCTTTCCAGTCCCCACGTTTGGATAATTGATTATCAAACCATCGCTCGTGTTGTAGCGAAATTCGTAATTTAAGGGCTCGTCCTCGTCACTCCAGCCCAAGCAAGAGATATTGAATATAGTCTCTACAGCGTAACCTTCGTTTGGCGTCACAAAACATCCACTGTTGCGATCAGTGATAAATGGCGGGGAATTCAGAATAATTTTTTCATCGTATTCTTCTTTGATGACTTCATTTTGTACACGAATTGCAATAACTGCCCTTATTTTGTAATGAGGATTCCTTGTTTTTGAAGGGTAAACATCCGAAGAGAAATCTTTTACAACGAAGGTGCTTGATTTTCTCCACCAACGGCTGTTCACCGTAGAGTTGAGTGTGTGGATGCTCCATTTTGTTTTGATGATACGATCACACAGTTTGCCTTCACATTTGGGCTCGATCCTCAATGTTTTGGACTGAAGCACTTTCTTTCCACAATTTGCACGGCACCTCGGGGAAAAAGGAAACAATAATTACTTCATGTACTGTATATGAAGAAAGCTCAGATTTGAAATTGCTCTCTCTGTTTTCACGAAAATGAGCGAAGAGGCTCATTGTGTAGTGAATAACTTTAAAAAGGAACTTGGCGTGGTACATTTTAGAGGTAATGGCTTCAGGTTTTTTACTGAACTGGTACTATATATCATTTTCACTTAGATATGGTTATCTCTACATCAATAACCATCTTGGGGGTGTTTATTAACGTCTGTGTAATCGTATTTAAAACTGAGCCATCAGATTAACAGGCAGGGCCGGGTTGTTCGAAAACCGGTTAACGCTAACCCAAGAGTAAAAGTTAACCAAGTATTAATTTTTCTGGTATAAAAATGTTTTCTACCGCTTACGTTTTGTGTATTTTGAGCTTAGTCAAGCGCAAAACTGAAGGACCAACAGTACAAACAGAAAACCTCACCGAAAAGTTACAAAACTGAAATCAAAATTCTTGTTAATCTTGGGTTAGCTTAATTGGGCTTTGAACAACCCGGCCCAGGTGTGCAAATCACTCAGCTAATGAGAGAGGTTGTCATCCGATGTGATACGTTCGCCACGAACAAGTGTTTAAAGGAGCCCAGACAAGGTTTTTTGGCCACGTACAAATTGTCTTTAACTTGAGGGAAACCTGAAAACAGTAGTTTACTAACATAGAAAACACCAAAGACATAATGAGCTGACCACAGAACACTGAAAAACTCGCCTGCTCAGACTAAATTGTACATGCATAGCAAGTTCCTTTCATTATGGTTATGTTGGATGAGTTAACGGAGTTGTAAAAATATACCCACGACATCACTTTGCATTCTGTTGTCTGAACTTTTTACTCTAAAGGAAGTCACTCCGTTATTACTGCGGAACTATTCATAACTAATCATAACAAATCGCTACATCATTTCTCACCTGAAAGTGAAGTTTACAGACGGAAGGACCTTCAAGGTGTGAATTGCCTTCCTTATCCGTGTTCCTTTTGACACAACGAGTTTAAAGTCATAGAGGTGATTTGATCTCAGTCTGTTAACATTAACGAGGAAAATTTTTCCGTCTGAAACTGTCCTTGCATATGGGCATGTTCCTTTAGGAAACTCTTCATCCTTCTTACTCTTGCAGAACCAAGTGAAGCTCAACTCTCCTTCAGCGAAACTGTCGGGGTCGTGTGACTTAGAAGCGTCCAAAAATATCTCGCCGATTCCTCTAGCAGCTTTCATTGGACCTTCTATCTTCGCCACTAGCTCTGGTTGGTCAACTTTCAGAAGAATAAAGCTCTCTAATGTTTTTCTCCGTAGTTCCTTGACATGAGCAGTAAACCTCACATATAAATAGACAGGATAACAATCCGTGCAGTTAATACGAGGGTTCAATACCTGCTCTATCCCCTTGCCGAGTTCTTGAAATGGCGAGGGAAAATCTCCCACAATTATGGACGTCTCCCAAAGTGACGCTTGGATCGACATAGGCTGTGGATGGCAGAAGGTTATAACCGGTGAGAGCGTTAACTGTGATATCGTTAAGACTTCCTTTGCTAACGCTTTAGTTCCATCCACATGGATATCAGCATCAGGGAAAAAACAACTGAAGTTTCCTAAAGAAAACAAAAGGGAGAACCGTTATTTGGAATAACGCCATACTTTCCAACGTTTCGACCGGCCTGAAATATTTTTCTTATGAAGGGAAATGTAGACACTAATTATAAATGGCCAAAACTATCCTAATTTCCAAACATAGCTTACGTTTCGGCGTAATACATACACGAGGCCAGTACTGTAAGATAATTCCTCGAAGAATCCATCTTCGATGGCCCTTTGGGCCGAATTTCAAGACTTTTTATTTTAATTTGGTTAAATTAAACCATAAGCTTTGTTTTTCTTACCTGGAAAGGAGACGTCGACCTCTGGTTTAAATATGCTGTCCGTCGAAACGACAGAATTCTCCAGTTTACCAGCAACAAAGCGAGCGGCCTCTTTAATGCAATGTATCTCAACCTCAGCTAACACTAATGGTCCGACAGAATCCCTACTCAATCTGATACAGCAAACAGTAAATCTTCAATACTTTAAAAACTGATCTTATTACTTGTAGCAAGCAACAGATCGTTTTACAAAGGCAAGAGGGAATGGAAATCTAATTTCAGTTTCCTGGAGAAAGGACATATGGATATAACTTTTGGTTTTCAATTTCAAGGGGCTGAGCGAACTACAAAGCTTCTGCAAGTGGAAGACATTTCAAGTAGCAAAAGAAAGATCACCTAAAACATCTTTGTCAGTAAAGGAACTTTAACCACGTATTTTTGAACTGAATACAGGTAAAATAGGAAGATGTTCTTTTTTTCCACGCCACTATGTTATTTACATTGTACCGAGCGTTTTTTACATTGTACGAGTTTCACGAGTACACAACTCCATTCAATACAAGGCTTACTTACCGAAAACGTCGCAATTTCACTTGAAGGAATCCTGGAACATTTCCGATGAGGCGTTGAACCTAATGGGAAGGTAAAATTTATCAGCCGTTTTCACCGGCAGTCTTGACTGACGTCCTAAAGAGCATTAAACAATATCACCAGGCAAGCGAAAAAAGGAACATGTACCCTTTTTATGCCAAGTTATATCATTATCGTGATCATTGCAATTCCAATTTCGTTTTGTAGTTTTGACAGTTTCAGAATTCGGTATTCCAGCCCAATGGCCCCGTAGTGCCGTTTTCCCACTGCACCATTTACATGGTCCTTCCTAGTTTCATTCAGATGAATGAACGGCTATCGAAGAATTGTTGGGAAATAATGCTGAGTATCATGTGATGGAATACCATCCCCTCAGGTGAGAGCCTAATACTTTATGCTACAACCAATAAACCCAAAATCAAAATCCCTTTACCTCGTCTGTAATGTCAGCTGACCAGGTTTGGTAATCTTCACTTAATTCATCCGCAAACGCAAGAGTGAAAAATGCACCATGATCAGCTATTTTGAGCCTCGCCAGAAAGTAGTAACCTGTAGATTTGGATGGATAAGTAAACAATGTAAAACACGGGAATCTGAAACTATATATAAAAAAACTGGCCGAGGGATACAAGACTTTTACGGCTTAGTTTTTAAGGATTAAGTTTAGTAATTTACTGCCCGGCTTTAATTTCACAGTTATGGTAATTTCGTACACTAATATTTTTAACAGGAAAAATTGTATTTTTCATTTTTAGTGTCGTAGTATGACTTATAACTAGTTGGCATGAAAGTATTAGTTATTTTAAGTAAAGAAATACATGTGCTTACCAGGTGCACATCCATAAAGTTCCATTCGCAAGCCCGCATTATTATTCCAAGTCAGCGGCACTAACATAACCCTTGATGTTAGAACAGGAAGTGGAACGTTGTGGTGCTCAACTCCATTACTGTCGACATTTCCTCTGAATTCCTTTAAACACAAAAAATCAACTTTTAAAATTAAATTGAGATTCACTTCTTGTTTTCTATTATTGTTACTTCAATATTTTCATAATAAAATATAGCATATAAAACGCGGTGATTTTTGTTCAGCTTGCATCATCATCTACTGACTCTTGCCCGTTATTTTAACGTTATAAACGACGTGATAAAAGCCGGTCTGCTGTCACAGGTCAGTTTCTGGCGGGAATAAAGTTGCCTGCAAATGTATTCAAAGAATGCCTGAACGCTCAGAAATTCATTCTGGTTTGTTTTAAGGTAAGGGAAATGCTTCTAAATGCCATCCTCTTAGAATGGAAAAAGTTTCATTAATTTGTTTCAGTAATTTTATGATAGCTTTCAAGATAGATCAGAGCAACAATCGAAACTCATTTTCAACCGTGAACTTGAGAAACATTTAGCTTCCATGGCTTACACACCTCTTAAAGCGATTTTAACGGCATGACAATAGTGGCGAATGTTTTTTTTTAATTTAAAGTGGGATAAAGCAAAGCAGTCTTCTGAGAGCAAAATAATGACAACTGTGGCTTTGCATCTTTAGGACTTGCAGAGCATATACTTTATAGCCGACTTGCTAGAGAGAAGTCATGCTCTATAGAAAAAGGCTTGTTATATTTGAGCTAAATTGGAATTGTTTTATTGTACTTTCCGGACTTTCTAAACAATATTGCTATTATTCCTAGTAGATATTATTTCGACCCATTGACTGATTTATCAGAGCGAGACCCACGTAAGGAGCAAGACACTTGTTGACACCCTAAGCCTCCACCGCCCACAGAAGGAGTAGTGTGACATTTATGATGAAAATCATGACTTCCGCATTGATCCAGTATCTTCGAAACGGTCACATTAGAAAGTGGGGTTTGATGGCACAGGAGGACAATATATCTTAGTCCGTAAACGGTCTTAAACATAGCAACATAATCAAAGGAACGCTTGGGTTTAATTCAACTGCAAACCTTTTTTCATCAGCAAGGGCTAATGAATGGAAGCACTTGACCTTTTAACCGTTTCTCAGCACTTACTACCAAGGTTATAGCCCTAGGTAATTCAAACTAAAAATATACGCAATCGCTTCTACGGAGTTTAGGCTAACAATGCAATTGCAACCATGTCTAAAGTGATAAACGATGAGGAGCAACTATATGATTACACCGTCTGGTATTAAACGTTTTTCCGTTGGGTGTGCAGCACTCTTGCTTTCTCAGCAAACGGCAGGGGGTTAAATCCCCTTAAGAAACCCTAAGCTTAAATTGAAACTGCTGTTCATCAGCTGCTGCCAAGATTATAAACTACAAGGTGAATAAAAAAAAAGGCTTTTTTCGTTATAAAGATAAGCCTCAATGACAAGTGCGAATGCATTCGCACTTTTGGCGGTGTGCAAGATGATGGGGAACCTAGCTAAAGTAACCATAAGTAATGCTGGACGTAAAATCAAGATCATCAACCTCAAGCTGCTCATCAGTTGTTAACAAAGGTTTCTTCCCATTATAAAGATAAGCGTCAATGACAAATGCAAATGCATCCTCATCTTCGGCAGTGTGTCAAATAATGGCTATGTCTGTGCAGCAGACGTAAAACTGAATGTAAAACTGTTTCTTACTAGTTGATATCAAGATTATCAACCTCAAGCTAAATTAGCAAAGGTTTTTTTTTTGTTTGTTTTTCATTATAAAGATCAGCATCAATTTCAAATGCAACTGCATCTTTTGGCACCAAGTAGGATGATGGCTACGTAGCACTGAACTGTTCCTCATCAGTTGATGTCAAGACATTTAACCCGAAGCTAAATTTACCAAAGTTATTCTATTTTTCATTATAAAGATCAGCCACTTCGTCAAGTGCATCGTTGGCGATCCGTCAAATGATGACTATGTTGGGGAACCTAGCATAGAACTGAATGTAAAACTGTTTCTCACCAGTGGATAGCACGATTATCAACATCAAGCTGAATTTACTTCATCCTTTATAAAGATCAGCCTCTTTGACAAATGCAAATGCATTCTAATTTTTGGCGGTGTAGGTGGCTATTATAGGTTGGGGAACCTAAAGTGAAACTGAATGTAAACCGTTTTCTCTTTATTGTTTGTCAAGATTATATTTAACCAGAAGCTGGATTAATTGACAAAGGTTTTTTTCATTAAAAAGATCAGCATCGATGACAAATGCAAATGCATCTACATCTTTGGCGATGAGTCATATAATGACAATGTTGGGGAACATGAACTAAAACTAAACGTAAAATTGTTCCTCGTCAGTAGACATCAAAATTAAAAACCCGAAGCTGAATTACAGAGGTTTTTTCATTATTAAGATCAGCATCAATGACAAATACATCTGCATCCTTGGCAGATGCAGATGATGGTTATGGCGGGGAACCGAACGTAAAACAGCACATAAAACTGTTCCTCATCAGTTGATGTCAAGATATTTAACCCCAAGCTAAATTTACCAAGGGTTTTTTTTTTTTTTTCAGTAGAAAGATCAGTCTCTTTGACAAATGCAAATGCGTCTGCATCTTTGACGGTGCGTCAAATGATGGCTATGCTGGGCTAACCTACCCTTAATGTCCCAAGTTATTCCTTTATTCACGAGTTGATTTTTAGGGCTCTCGAATATCGGAAATTGTGAAATTAAGCCTCTTGTAGATGAATCTCCTCCTTGAGTCAGCATCAGTTGAAGTTAATAAACCATCGTGTTCAGATGCACACTGAATCTGCGGCCTTACAATGAATCCAAGCCAGTTACACCAGTAATCATTAACTTTCTGACTCAGACTATAAATTAAATACAAACGACGATCATTTCATGAAGCTTCATTTGGAAAACCATTTTTTACAAAAATCGGCATAAGAAACAATAACAATTAAAAAAGAAGTTTTCAGGCTCCTGTTGGGCATTATTAGCTATAGCTTGCTTAATAATGGGAAAAGGCACAAATTATTGACGCCAAAACTCACTGGCTAGATTAAAGTGGAAATGAAAAATTGCGTAAATAAATGAATTCCAAATTTTGCGATAATACTTTTATTATCGTGCATTATTAGCGATTAATCGTGATGTCAAATAAGCCCTGATATCGCGTTGCTAAAACTACCAGAATGAATTATTTTTATGTTCTTTTTCTCCATTAATATATCTCTTTATTTGCACTGGCAGTCAAAGCATAATTGTGGAAATTTGTATTTGAAAAGGAAAAAAAGACATGGGGTGCTGATTAAAACACAATTCTTAAAATTTGCATTTGAAAACAAGGAAAGATGAAGGAGGTATGCTGTCATGAAATTGCAGTTTTTGACGTCTGCCAGTTATCATTCGCTCGAAACTCTTGCTCTTCAACATACTTTGAATCCACCGACAAATTTTAAATGTCATTAAAAACAGTGAGATGAAAACGTAAAATTCATGAAAATTTGAAGAAATCCTTGATTTAACGATCAAAGAAGTCTAAACATCTTTTAAATAAACACTTCAATCTGAGCAATGCAGACATTTTTGATTGCTTGAAGATTCTGGAAGATGGATGGCAAAAAAGCAACAATGAAAGACAGCTCATTTATGCTTAGATAAAATGCCACTGATGAGATAATAGGAAAATATTGGCTTATCAATAAAATACTAAGACTACCTAGGTTTACTGCTGACTTAAATTAAAAAATTCAACGACCTTTCGCTCGGTTTTTTACTTTAATCAGGACACTTGTTGGATAAATTAGGACGAACCTAAAAACAAAACAACAAAATACAAGTATTAGTTTACCTTGATATTTCCGCTTCTCTCTCTGAAGGGAAAAAACTCGTTTCCATTTGAATACATCAATGTGTACTTAGTGACCCACTCCTGGGCTTCTGTGACACCATATCCTTGAGTAGCAACACCCGTTATCACAGTCTCGTTTCGTAACTTGACCATGATCCAAGTCTCGTTGGACTCAGCAGAACCATCGCTTCGTGATCTTTGTTCTGCGCGATATCCGTAGTAAGGCCGCCGTTTCAGGTTAAGCCTTGCTCTCTGAGGTCCATAAGTGTTGAGATCCCCGTCAAAAGATGGCGAAGCACTTAGATCACTGTCTGGTATAGCACCGGATTCCATTCCAAGCGGAGATCTACAATTAACTGGAGGGAGGAAAATTACAAGCACAGGACTCAAGTTTTAATATGGCTTTGGTCGAAACCTACTCTATGAAATTCGAGGCAGAAACTTTACGGTTTTTAGAATCACTTTAGAACTCAACCTAACACCATCTTACCGATTATTTCTGGTATCCCGATTGGCCTATGTCGAACTTTTGCTAATACGAATGACACCAACAAATTGCAAAGGAGAACTAGTCTCATCTTACAACTTTCAAGTTTATAGTCGCTATCTCGAAGACGCACATAGTCTGCCGAAACCTGGTGAGATGTCTTGCTATTTTCATGAAAGGAAAAAACTTTATTATAATAGAAGATATTTAATTGGTGGAAAATCACTTCCCGTTGTCAATAGCAACTTGTCTGTAGAGGAAACTTCGTCATTTGCCGGTCATGTGAAAAAGATACTGCAAACCTAGTATAAAACAGCAGAAGTGGGTTTAATGTTGCCAGAGGTGATTTCAAATGCCACACAGTTTCGAAAGCGTCGAACGGTCGTTTACACCTGCCGCGAAAGTAGTTCATAGCTTTTTGACCACGCTTCTTTTTGAGCTAAAAACTTTGTTTGCACGAGCTTCTATTATTCAATAAGACGACGCAATTTTAATTTCCAAGTTTCTTTCACTCCTATAGATTGTAGGTTTGACGGTAGGATGGGGCCATTGTCCTTCGCTGGCGTTTGTCGACGGTATGTTATTAAATAGCTGCACGAGCTTAGAATGCTCTAAAACAACCACCTCTGAAAAGTCACGAAGGAAAAAGTTTAAACAGTACATTTTGGCAAAATCAGGAAAATTTGAAATTATGCGATGAAAGATTGCAACTTTCATATCTTGTTTTCGTTTTGATTGATTGACGACGAGTAAGTCTGACTCGAAAAAATATACACCTGTTTAATATTAAGACTTCAACCCCAACTTTGAACCATTTTCCATCTAGAAATGTCAAGAAGCAGAGCAAAAGGGCGGATATCGGGGCGACTCTTATAGAACTTTGTTCCAAAATTTAAACAATTTATCAGACCAACTTTGTAAATGAAGATATATTCTTTAGACTACTGAATGGAATCGAACTGTTCTGTGTAAATAATTATATTTCATAATCAGAAATGCGCCACTGTGTGAATGAATTCAAAGCCTGGCGGTGGTCCAGTGCAAGACTGATGTTTCAATAACCTGGACGCCAACATATTAAGTTGCAAGTTAGATGTGACCATGATGTGACCAACGTAAAAGCTGTAAGTTTACTACTAATTTTTTGATTAACACAGAAAGCTTAATAACTTGGTAATTTAAATTTGGCACTCCTCACCACGACTGACGTTTGTAAATGTATATGAATACACATATCGCCTGCATTATTTTAGGTTTTTTTTTTTCTTTTCATTTTTTTCCACTTTCAACATAGATCTCTTTAATAATTGACACGAGTCTTTCTCAAGCTGAGATATTAATCAGGTTAGGGGGAGTAATATCAAAAGGAATAGGAGAGATTCTCAGTAAATGCGCTATCGAACCTACCTTGACTTTTTGCTAATATGAATTTTCCTGATAAGGTTTACCTTTCTTCATTTTGAAAATAAATAAAAATAAATAAATGAAGAACTAAATAGATAAATAAATAAATAAATATAAACTATCTTATGAAGGTAAATATTGGATTCAGTCTACAACTATAAAAACAACCGTGTATTACCCGCTGTGACGAAGATTACCCAAGGTCACGCGTTTTTCCAATTACTAGGGAGGAGGGAGGTAGTAAAATGTTCTATTGAAACGTGCTTGATTTCACAAGAGTAGATACCATGACAAAAATAGCAACATTTTCAGTACAAAAATTATAAAAGAAAGAGGATATTGAAATTATTCATCGCAATAGGACATTTGATGAAACTGATATGAGAATGGCTCATCCATTGCGTCGGCTGTCTTTACATTTCCGAAAACTGAACATGTGTCTTACTTCAAAACGGTTGAAAAGCAACACTGACACGAAAACAGGAAGGAAATAATACTCAGAGATCGTTAACAACGAATATTAAATATGCAAATATATTTCATACATTCATTATGTCAATAACAGATAGTCCTTCATAAAATGATTTTAATCATAAATTCTTAAGATGACTACTCTAAACAGTCTTTAAAGCTCATATTTCCAGCCGTTTCCAAAGCAGTATGGTTAGTACTTGCGAGCTACTTCTCGTCCAAGGGATATACCTTTTTTGCTAAAGTGAACTTTTGGTTCGCGTTACTCGTGCCCTATAGCCCAAGTGAAGTAGCCACCAATCTACTTTAAATCAGTTACATCACAGTAAGGCTAGTGAGATCCGTTCTTCAGTTCGCCTAATCCAAATAAAGCGTATATTAACCAATGTTCCCCCGCTACATAAAATGTCATGATAAAAATATGTACATTTGTAATGCAACCATAATTACAATTCACTGCAACATTGACTCTTTACGAACAATAATTACTAGGAATAACAGAAAAGTTAAAGAGACTGATAGAATGCACCGTAAATGTACGTAGGTGCTTTTTCTGCAGTTGCAGCTCTAAGCCGCTAACTGATTTGAATTGACTATTTCGGCATAGGATGCAATTTCATCCTAGCACAATTTTGAAGTATTTCGAAAAAATTACTCTTAAGGGCAAAATTTCTGCTGCCCAGGGTTAAGAAAACAGTAAACAAAACAGCTCAGAGCAGTTTTCCGGAAGCAAAGCTCGCGATGAAATCCTTGAGAAACGGAGGTCTGATGTATACTCAGGCAAAGCAATGTGATCATATCAATGATGATCTTCGATGCCCAACTAAACGAACGACGACCTTAAATCGATTTTCCGCTGTTTTTGCATGTAAATACAAAAAATTCTAAGTTATAGAAACTGATAAGATTTAAATAAGAAAACGCCAGAATACTGCAAATCGCATCGTAGGTTTTGACAAAGCTAGAGAAAAAACAATTTCCTCAGAGAAACAGATGTCTAATGTCATAATTATACCCCTGCACTGCCTACTTGTGAAGCCAAACTATCATGCAAACATGTGACGTTCTCAAATCAAATCTTTCTATACGTGTATACCAGAGTTTTTTAAAAACAATCAGTTGTATTCGATTTTACAATTTATGTTGCATGAAAACTTGCGCACTTAATTAAACACAAATCGTTAAACGCGTTTTTTGAACACGGGAAAAAATATCGTTTCATCATATAGAGCGTCCAAACCGACGGTTCGGCACGAGAAAAATCTGGGTCTATAAACTAGCATGCTATTTAATTTCTGGTTATCTTATGCGTTATGTCGAGAAGTCTTTAACTTAGGAAAAGGGCAACGAAGCCCACATGGAGTTCATACACTTTAAGGTCTTGATCACAATCTGAAGCTGAGATTGATTTACAAAAGTGCTGATAACATATTTCTAGACTGTTCTAATTTACAGTCAAGTGGAAAAGAAATGCTTCGATTTCAAAGCACTTGACCGCAAATGGCTGAGGTCGTTATTAATGATTTGTTTTTATACCCAAGGACAAGCAATCACAATCTGTTAATGGATGTTTGCAAACATCATTTAAGTCAGTTTACATAAATTTCCGGAAATTATCTTTGTGTGATCTATGAAAGGTAAACAATATTTTAAGCTTATTTGATCAAAACAACGACTCCAATGAGACTAAGAAAACACAGTAATATTTGTGTCCTTTGATTTCTTATTATTTGTTTAGTCATTTGAGCGGAAAATCTTTCATTTTAAGCCATGTTATAAAACGCTATCTAATGTAACCATGCGTTCACTTCTAAGAATTCGAAAATAATTTCTATAAATCACTTCTTTAAGGTCTACGTCATTAGCATTTTAATTTCTATTAAGGTTAAAGGGATGACAAAAAACAAATGTAAAGTGACTAACCTAGCAAGTCGTAACATTTGACTCCACAGAAAACTGTTAACAGCAATATCAGTGAAATCTCAACAGCAACAGCAACAAATCCCATCTTTCAAGGATTATTAGCAAACAGAGAAGTATTCTCCGTTCTCTATCTGTGTATTAAAAGCAAACATGTATAGGAAAAAGCAATTAATTATCCAAGGACTAATTACAAGTGGCAACGAACTTTGCATAGAAGGAAGTGAAACCCACCACCCTTTCTAAGACAAAGCCATTTCTGAATTCTTTCTATTGTTGTATGTGAGAACTATACGTTTATGAATACGTTAAGCATTTTCCTACTCTGTGATAATAATGGCATGATGTCTCCTTTCGCTGTCTCCATGAGTGACTAACCGTAATATTACTCGGTAGATGAACATGTTGTGTACAGGTCAGCAGAAACATCGTCAAAATTAAATAAAACAGCCTTCTATAGAGGGATACTTTCTTGATCTTACACAGATAAACTGAACTGACCATTTCTTATTTACCAAATGAAAGATGTCCTTAAGAGGCAAAAACAAAATTGACTTAATTACTACACATAGCTCTTTTCCTTTCTTAAGCAAAATGAAAAGAACCTTTCCGACGACGGACTAAGCCAGGAGGCCTCCCTAGTTTCTTAAGTCCTCCTCTGACCTCTCGCCCTTTAATAGACTCGACAGGAAGTACACTTGACAAGACTCAGCTGTAAGCGAATGGTGAAATAAAGTCATAGAGGCATACACTAAAATGCCATTTTAGTGACCGTTTGAGGCGCTAGTAAAAAATTGCGTAATGTAAAACGGATATCGAAACGTTATTCCAAGAACCAAAGTGGACACGGATTTCAGGGAAAAAGGTGACTGTATTCTTCAGGCTGCTTGAGAAAACTTTAAAACAGGGCTCAATAGTGTTCCCGATACAATGCCAAATTGCGAAATCGCCATTATTTCTTTTGCTATTGCTCAATGTAGAATGTTATGGCAGCGACTACAATTTTGATTCAAGTGTAAAATTTAAAGCAGAGCAGATTACATAATACCCAGTTCCAAAGAGGCCCATTTCCCCGTTTTGCTTTTGTTCCTGACAAGAAAAGCAAGTTATTATAATATTCCAATGCTACAGGTGGACTGGCTCCGCGCTTTCAAGAATCGGATTACTTTCACGGATATAGTTTTTCAAGTTGTTGTCATCGTATGAAAGAGGAGAAATATGTTACCTTACACACCAGGCGTGCGGTGACAAAGAGGTATATCAGTGCATATCAGTTCAGCAACTTGTTTCCAAACCCTTCTAGTAAGATACCAGTTAATAAAAACCAATATTCAGTATTGAAACATGAATATTCACTTTGCCTGGATACCTCAGAAGTACAAATTTGAATTTTTTAAGTGTTGTAGCACGGAGCAAAAGGGCAATGGTATGTGTTATGACAAATAAACGCACAAGATAAGTCTTCTTCGTGGATGGCGAAACGACTGACGCAAACAGGACCAAATGTAGATTTAATAGATAACCATCGGTAGGGATCATCTCTTCATTTTCTTGTCTTAAAATTTCCAATGTATACCCGTGGATATAATGCAATAATTGAAGACTTGAAATATTTACAAAATTCCTACCGTGAATTGATTCGATTTTGAAACTAAATTTTCTTGTTTTCACGCGGTCAATTTACCTGCAAAAGTTCCTGTTAGATAGGTTTTCATTTTTTTTGCCAAATAGCCGGAGGGAAAGACAAATCTACGAAGAGTGAAAATACACTGCGAGAAACAGATAAAGCCTTTTACGAATTACTAGTTGAAAGAACTCGTTGACAAATTCCTTATACACTATACAACTAAAAGCAGTACATGTATATGTCTTTGGGAGGAAAATAAACTCCGTGTGGTGCATGGAATACGTTGCTCATGCAACACAAACCAGCCAACTATATTATATACACTTTTGGCCAAAGGAAATATTCCTAATCTAGTTATATCAGCATGAAATATTGCAAGTGCTGCGATAAGGGACCTGTACACGTCAGGAATACTTCAAACATGGTGATAAAATGCCTTAATGTAACCTTATTTTTACTTTCTGATACCTCTTTACGATAGTTCGAGAAAGATTTGCAAAATGAAACGGAAAGTTTGGCAAATACTCATTTCTCGACTCTACAAAGCGCGATTGGTATCTTAAAGAGAGAAAGTCACGATATATTTCCTTGAAACTGTTATAAATTGACGAAATCGTCCGATCCCTAAATTTATGTAATAAGAACTTAAATAGCTCTAACTAAATGATTAAAAGCAATTTCTTGAAGAACGTCCACTCTGCAGCATCATTTTTTCAAAATTTCAGCGATTTTTGAGCCAAACTTGAACTTTCGAAAAAACTGACAGCCTGACGCTTTTTCAAAACATCAATATCGCAATTCGTTTCCATCCTCGCTATCGTTAGCCATCCCCACTTTCTAATGGATTCTAATCAATTGTCGAGTACTACTCTACAAAATAAAACCATTATTGTTCAGCTTCCAATGATCAATATTGTTTTTGAGATTTCCAAAATCATGCTAAAAATGGTGGCAGTGTCCCTTTAAAATAACAATTATTCTAATCTTTAATGGGGGCTAACATTTGGAATAACACATAAAATTGCCAGTTTCATGGAGACCCGTATTATATCGATGAAATTTCTACAACAAACAGCAAAAACGTTAAAAGAGCAAATCGTAGAGTGCGTCATGTATGATCGCTAAACTGAACTGGTAGAAAGCCAAGGTATATAGAATTTTCATTTCCATTGCATAATTATTAATTTAGTTTACGCAAAAACGGCAGCAAAGAAATTACTGACGACTAATTTCAACTGACTTGCGCAGTAATGTTGGAAGGGAAAAGGTCTTAGTTTTCCAAAAGGAAATGCCTTCTTCGTTATCAAGGGGACAATTTATTGCTACTGGGTCAATTTTCCTTGAAAATGTTATCATTTTAAGATGTTTCCAAGTCGCCTTTCCCGCAAGGCAATTCATCGTATTCGGTCAAGGGGATCCGAAAAATAAAAATTTCTATAGGTGGTCAATAGTTTCGAAAACGCTGTTTCTCTTTTGTAGTACATCATCCACTGCGTCGCTTTTCGTAAACGCTGGCGTCACGAGAGCCTTTATATCGCTGGCTTAAGTACTCTACGCATGTTGAGTACAGACACTTTCTTATTCTATATCGTTTTTCATGTAACGCTTTAGTGCGCGAGCAAAAACGATTCCAAATTGATAGTGTCAAAGAAAGCTGATTTGGATGCCATTTTGATTCGAAGACTCCGTTTTCAAACCAAAATTGATAAGTGTGGTTCAAGCAATTTAATGTTCAGTGATGTATGAAATTTAGCACTGCCTCATTTTTTTCTTTTTTTTTTTTTTCTTTTTTTCTTTCCTTAATCGATGTAGGTTTTGGTATAAATAATTATTTGGTTGTTACGCTGTATAAACATTTCCAAAGATATGTGAATATAACTCGCCGGGATAGTCAGAATGTTATAATTGTCTCCAGTTATAAGCAGAATAAGAAGTTAAAGCTCTTAAAATCAAATTCATAATTTGACGCGTATTCCTGCTATAGATGTAGCAGCATGTGAGTCCCGAAGCTATTTATAGCAATCTTGCTCCAAGGGAATTGAAATTGCATTAATTACCATTTCGATATTCATAGTGTCAAGATGTTATCAGCTTGGGCTTTCGCTGTTCAGTTGCTCATTAGTTTCTTCTCGTTTATCTATGTTTTAAAATATTATTTTTTCCTTGAAAAGATGTTTAGCGTAATGTCCAATAACTGAAGTTTGCGGCCTGCATATTATATGTATGTACTTGTTTTGAAATTTTTTTTTTTTTTTTTCGGGCTCGCTATTATTTTTGCACTGTGGTATTCGTTGCAATTTTTATTGATGCTTGCCCTAACTGAAAGTAGTCGAGAGCAGCCGTTTCTCTTTTTCGCTGCGCAGAAACATGGGCATTAGCAGTTCATAATTTGGCGTTTTCTAACTCGTGAAAGTTTAAGAAAAAACGTTTACGAAAAAAAAAGGGGCACCAACAAGTTTCCCCAGCACTAAATATGTAACGGCTATTTTCAAATTCGTTTTGGCCTGCCGAATTGTCAGCTGTACACATAGAAATACGCAATTAAAAACTATTATTCAACGGTGCAAAACGTCACTATTTTGGTGGAATAACCATCTTGACGCAAGCTAATTTGCGCGCTGCGAGCTATCTGTCCGACGATCTCGTCAACCCAATTAATAAACAATAGAGCTGGAGCTGGTCGTCAACGAGCTCAAAAACCATGCGCTTTTTGCACGAAAGGCTTGACGCAGAATAATGAAAGTTCAAGTCATGTGAAAGTCTTAGAAGTGAGCGAAAATTTCCCAATAATGCCAATTTTTTGCTCTTCATCTGCACACCCAGGCAGATTTTAGACAAGGTCTGTGTAAATAAACTCAAAGGTGTGAATGTGCCCAGAATAGATTTTTGTCACCCAAGAATATACGCATTCATTTTTAATTAGCATAATGTTCATGACTTGGTACAAAACTAAATTTTTCGTAGAGTCACATTATAGCCTTCATCAGCCAAATAACTCCATTTCTAAACAGTCAAAAGTTTAACAACATCCAATAGTCGACGATGAAGAGAAAATAAAGCTTAAAGCCAAACGTAACTAATGCACGCTAGACGCTTATATTTTTACAGATACAGGTTTTCTGTATGTGAACGGACAGTAAATCCAGCCGATGAAACCTGCAGTAGAACCCAGATTTCTTCGTCTCTTCAAGATGTAGCCCTCGGGTTTGTTAGTTCTGAATTTTAGGAAGTCCTTTTTATGGGTGTTGGAGGCTTTTCTATAAAGTTTCCACATGCAACCATTTCGATGTTGTAAGACGACACAAATTCAAGTTAAACTTACTTTTTCTTTGTTGTTTGATCCTCGTCTGAGTCCTTTATCGACTTGATCTGCTGTTGGTAAGCATATATAAGCGTAAGCTAAATACTGACTAGAGTGCTGCACGACAAAAACGATCCTTGAGGCTGGTTTTTGCTAGAGCATAAGCACAAGCATAAGCATGAGCATAAGTATAAGCACAAGTGAAAACAGCCGCGACATAATCATAAGCATAAGCAGAAACATAAGAAGAACGAACCCACTTATTTTTCTTGTGCAGTTTTCACTACTAACCCGCTCGACATAAGCATAAGCATAAGCACAAGAAAAACGAACAGTTCTGTTTTTTCTTAGGCTTATGCTTATGCTCATGTCGAGCGCGTTACTAGTGAAAACTGCACAAGACAAATAAATGGGTTCGTTCTTCTTATGCTTATGCTTATGCTTATGCTTATGCTTATGTCGCGGCTGTTTTCACTTGTGCTTATGCTTATGCTTGTGCTTGTGCGTATGCTCTAGTGAAAACCAGTCTTTACGGCGCTCGCAAGAAATTGTAAACGTCAAAATAAGGATGAGAACATCCCAAAAACATTTTCCCTTACCTCTGAGGACGGATGAACTACGACGAAAGAAATTGTCAAAAAAAGTTTCACGTTGTGGACTCAACGGGAAACAGCACCGACTTACGCTCGCAACGGGAAGACGACGGGAAAGCAGAGCACAAAAGAGCACAAAAAGCCAAATGAGCACGCGCCGCAGTTTTCGATGACGTCAGACGCAACTGTTTCCTGTCCTTGTGGCTTTAGGGCTCAACTATTAATATATAACCCAGGAAATACAGGTTACATGTTTTGTCTGCAAATGATAGCAACTGATTCCTGTCCTTTTTGCTTCAGGGTTCAACTATAAATATATAACCCAGGAAATACAGTTTGCATGTTTTCTCTGCAACTGAAATCATTCAAATTTTGGAGCTGCTTATGATAATAAAAAAAAAAACGAAACTATAGCACATTATCATGAGCCGCGGTCTAAAATAACATCTGGCCCCGGTTGTTCGAAGGTTGAATAACACTTTTCACCGGATAAATCGCTATCCAGCGGATAAGTGTTCACAAAACAAACCACGCTATCCAGCAGCCACGCCATCCGCTGGATAGTGATTTATCCAGTGAATAGCTTTATACACCTTTCAAACAACCAGGGCCAGAAGAGTAATACAACCATTAATGCTTCAAAAATACCCCACGGAATACTCCCTTATATGGGCCACGTGTCTAGGTAATTGTACACGTGTCGCCAAAGGGTACGGTGTTTGAGTTGTTTTGGGTTAAAATAGGATATAGAATTTAGCCATTTTGGTCTGAATACGGTATGGTGAAAGTGAAGAATGATCATCGCAGTAAATTTTCCAATTTACTGAATATATACTTGACATCAATACGGTGTGGTTTTTGCACTCTGTCCCTGATTCAGGTATGTTTTAGACGAAGCCACTTCTTGAAAATTATTATAGTCATTATGATTAATACGACAAAATCGTACATTGTACAGTTTTAGAGGCTGTCTTAATGAAAGCATATAAACATTATTGGCCGTTAGGACTGGAGAACTGATTATAAGGAAGGTCTAGTGAAAGCGTATTGATTGAAGTGTAAAGTTTGAAATGAGGCATCCGATTTTGGGTGGGTTCCGAAACAAGGTAGGCAAAATCGCAAATTTAGGACAGAAATACGGTAAGAGTTTCCAGAAGCTCGCTGCAACTCCCCTCCCCTTTCCCCCGCCCAATGTTTCTGGGAGAACCCCTCCCCCCTAGCCGAAATATGAATGTAAAGCTCTCTAATACTCTTGCTCAGAGTCGAGCCACCCGGGTAACCATCAGCCTGTGTTTTTTGAGTGAACGGTGTGGACTGAGCTCATTGTGTGTAAAATGGTTCCGTTGTCAAGGGTGCTTACCATTTACAAAAACCATCCGGTTGGAAATTTCAGGCATAAAGATTAAACAATTGAATGCGACGACGGGGGAAGGAATCGCTATAAAGTATATCCACATCAGTTAGAGAGACTTAAAAGAGCAGAAAAATAGCATCACCTCAAATCACGGCCCATAGTTTCTGAAGCTTCCCTAACGGAATGGCGCGAACCATTTGATTTTCCAACTAGAATTTCCGGTTTTCCCATGTAAATGGTAAGTACCCTGATCCCATAAACACTGGTGGTCACTTGATAAAAAATAGCAATATATTTTTTATTCATATATTTTTATATGGGTAAATACTTTACTACTTGCCAGCAAGAGAGCACCCTGTCATGCATAATTATTCTAATGTAAATCCATCAAATGTTTTGATGATCTCAAAAGTCACATGACGTCGGTTGAGGGATATCTATGACGTATCCTTATTTTTCTGAAATTCATTTATGTTTTTTCCGTTCAGGCCACGTCTCAAATAAACGGTTTCATTGGGTAGAGTTAAATGCTTTGAACAGATTATCAAGGTTCTTAACCCTACATAATTTTTTAGCCGTTTGAAAGCTTTGTCGAGCTATGGCAAACTGGATAAGAAGCATGATAGCCCTACATTTCTCCGCGGATATATTGTGTGTCAACTAGATATTGCTTACGGCTGAAATTGAGTGTACGAAAGACACTTGTGGTAGCAGCGAAATTGTACTATTACAACTGAATCTAAGTAGCCCAGCGATTTCTTAAACGCTTTGCAAACCTCGTTTAAATAACCAGCTCTTTTTCTGTCGACTCTCAGAGTTTTCCTCGAGCTCTCTACCAGTAAGTCTGTTTCCGCTTTCGGCACTGGAAACACCGTCCGCGGACACAATCGCTCCGGATGGAGGTTGTCAGTCTTTTATGTATTAGTTAGTTAGTCTAGATTGGATAATTCTACTTTTCATAATAAATATCTGATTTATAACCCCAAATAGATGTTGTTATTTATGTATTGTTTATGTACTTTAACTTAAATTAATCAAGATCTGATTATTACTTTAGCTCGTATTAACGTTTTATACTTTATCCTCATTTAATACTCATAGCTCTGGCGCTACTGTTAGGCATAAATTCTAGCTTGAAGGCATCTACTGCAACAACTAAGCAGATATAAGATAACACTTGATACAGCCTTTGCATATACTAAATAGAAATCAAAATCCAATACAGAATTTTCCTAATTTCTATCAGTGGCGAAACCAGAAGTTATCAAAAGCGGAAAGGATGAGAACAAAATGTAATTGGGCCCTCTCTTTCATCGATCAAGGGAAGAGGAAGAACAGATAAGATGGGGATAACGGCAGGTCCAAATACGTCAAACCTTTTTTAGGGAGATGAAGTTTAAGTACCCATCCTCGTAACCACCGCCTCTACCACTGAGATACGCCACTGTATAGAATGAAACACTTTCATGAAAGAACGTTACAAAACAGAGCTCTATAAGAAACACTACTCGTGTTCCCATTGTAAAACAAAGTGGTTCTTGGGTATGCCAATTTAGAGAGGTCACGCAGGATATTTCTTGATGCGTATGTTGTAAGCAGTTTATATTGGCTAAATAAGACGATATTCCACAGGATTTAGTATGATTAAGTGACTCTTTTAAACATGATTTCCAATCCGTACTGCGCACTCTCGAGAGTTTGTTTCCGTTTTTTGTTTTGTTTCATGTAAGACATCACAAAATGTAAACATTTCGCAGCTACTTACATGAAGCAAATTCAAGTTTCAAAGCAACCGCCATTGTGGATGCGAAACGGTCGAAGCTTTATGCTTCGTTCTTTCTCCTATCACTTGATGAAACAACTTCGCAGCTGTAAAAATCAATAAAGCTGTTGGAACTTAAAAGAATTTGAAAGGCCTCAAAGATAAGGTATGTGGTTCGTAACGAATAACATCGATTCGCATTCCATCGAGTGAGATCTTATAATGTTTATAAACATTAGGGTGCTGAGACTGCGCAGTACGGACTGTAAATCATCTTAAGTATACGGTACACCACATTCATAAAAAAGAAAACAGCTTTACCCGGTCAAAAATAAACTCAAAACGTGTTGGTGTCAGGGTTAGGTAGAGATAGCAGTTACAGATTGCTTCATAACCTTACTTAGGTAATGTTAAAGTGAGCTTACTACATTACAAATTCCACAACAAGGCCAGCCTTGTGCAAACTTCACAAAGTAAATAGAAAATGGTGGAAGAATGCAAGAAGGGCTTGGAATAAATGTTTAGGATGAGCAAAACGAAATAAATTGTTCTTCTCGGTGAAGCATGACACTCACATGGATATAAAAATTCAAAACAAAATAAAAATTGAAAACTGATAATGTAGAAAAATGTCAAAGTGCCATCTTGTGGAAAATCACAAAAGGGTTTGGAATATCCAATCAGAGGTCTTGCTTACAATCATAATTTCCTGTGATATCACGTCACTGACCTGAAATCGCTACATTTTTGACCGAATCTGTGTAGGGAAAATATTTGATTGCGCCATCTAAATACGATCGACTCGACAGTGTATCAGGCTTGTTTCGTCTCACGATGGGTATTTTGGCTTATCGGAGTTCGACCAAACGCGTCTGATATCTGGTAGAAGCGTATCACAAAGGTGCAATTAAATGTAGGTATAAAAGCCACGCAAATATGTGTACTACAACTGTCATGTGGTTTACCAAAGTAATTGTCAGCTACTATTGAAAAATTACGGCTACCTTAACCTTCCATGTTAAAGGGGAGGAGATGCTAGTCAGAAGATTTATACGATTATAAACAGAAACACAAAAAACAGCTACAGCGACGTCAATGCCGATTAAAAACTTGGTCATAGAGTGCTTTGTTCTATGGAGCAGTTTTAAAGATTTCCTGCCAGAGCATTGAGATACTTTGACAGTAAAAACACTGGAGTTCCGTGCTGTAGCATCCTAAGTGCTACCGAATTTAAATGACCCGACGAGCACACCTCCCCTTTTTAATGGGTCGTCCTGCCCGGACATGCATTACTTCACGTTTTCCCTTATGTATGTCATACTCTAGTCTCTACTATTGGACGCAAAGGTGGGACATTCTGACGAAATTCCGGGCTGTGCGCCGCGCTCTTAACATGTTGCAGGAGCCTCTCGAGATACTCGTCTTCCTCTGACTCGTACGACTCGTCTATTGAGAGGAGGGATACAGTAATGTTTCCTGAATCTAGATATACATGGTCATCGCATTCCTCAGTATTTTTCAGCGGGTCTTCGTCTTCTTCATCTGCAAGTGACTCCATCGAAGCAATGGGACAGAGTTTCTTAGTGCTATCCTTTCTTTCGATTTCGTTAGAGATCAACTTCTCAAGTTCCTTGTTTCCGCGTTTCCGTGGGAACATTCTCCCTTGAAAGCACTTTTTCAGGGACTTTACGAATCGTCTTCCCAGCAGCCTTGCATTTCTTCTCAGGTAAACGATCATAAAGTGTCCCAAATCCGCATTGTTAAAGTCATTTTCGGGGCTATCGACAACTTCCCAGTAGGACTCGTTCAAGATGGCGAGAAACATGTTTAAAAGAATGAACATCATCGTAAACATGTAAAGAAACACAAACAACGGCCCTAGCAAGCTATTCACCGATTTGATCTCGTAAAAGAATATTTTTCCTCCCAAAAGCATTTGCAGTACGGCACGCAGAGAGTTGAAAAACGATGAGTATGGTCTCATCGTTGATGAGAGTAGAAGAAATGCTAGCAGAGTGTAGGCCAGCACTGCTGATACAAACACCACGGAGTACGACACGAGCGGGCGCGCCGCCCTAGCCAGAGTTCCCATCATTTGGCACACGTGGCGATTGAAGCGAATTAGTCGAAGGAACTTCATAGTTACGATAAAAATGAGAAATGATAGCACATAAATTTCAACCATCGACCAAAGAACAATGTAATCCGCGCTTGAGGTCTCGAAAGGATTGTTCCGGACTTTCTTCACGAACGAACTCGTGTATTTAGCTTTTAAGAAGTAAATAACAACAGAGCTGAAGGCGGTCAGGATTTGTAACAGCTCGACCCAGTTCCAAAAACCCCTGAAGTACTTTTTCTTCTTTCTGTATATCTTGTATGCTTCGTCGATTGCGAAAAATACAATGATTACCATGAAGAGAAGTTGGCAGACTTCCACAAACTTTTGAAAGTTGTTGTTCGACGTGTGGTACAACGTTAGTGTTTTTACGCTTCTCGAAAAAGCCACTCCTCCTGTAGGAGATCGCTCGTAAAGACATTTTGTCACACTGAATAACGAACTAGAGGGATTGAAGATAGTAAATTCTATAAAAACCGCCACTGAAAATTCGTCAATCCAGTTATTTGCCTGAAGTTCGTTTACGACTTTTAACGCAGACTTGATATTATATCCCAAGTCAGCTACGAACCCACCGCCATTGTATGTGCTGTAATATCCTTCATAGGATAGCGTGTCTAAGTCCCACGGGGTTCTGTATCTCCACGGCTTTGGACACATCCATTCCAATTCAAACACTGACTGATTGTGGCTCATATTTGTCACTGGAATCCACTCGGGCAGATTGTACCGTGTCTTATATTCGTTTTTCGATGAATAAGAAGGAATGTATCTTGTAAACGATTCTCCCAATTGGGGCGTTTTCTCTATCACTGGACAGACGCTTGCTGTAAATATGACAAACAAATTAAAATTTAAGGAAGGGCTTTCCTTTGTGTCATCAGGGAATATTCCCTTTTCTACTCCCCCGCCCCCTCCTACCCTCACCGACTGCTGACAAACCAAATGATCACCGCTTTCATTTTCTAACAACATAGAAAAACGCTTCACGGCATGATTTTCGTCGATATTTTTAAAAACCCAAGGCTCTGGATAAAACCTTAAGGGTTACAAATAGGTTTCAAAAAGAGTAAATGTTCAACGACATTCTGCTATATAAGTAACAACCTTTTTCGGACAATACTCGTGTAAACGACGTTTTCATGGTCATCTATATTCATGGTTGCTCGAGATAAAGAGGAGCCTTTTCATCTAAATGGTTAAAAATTCCCCTTGAACATAAAAATGGCTTACAAAGTCACTATATAGTATATTCTGAATTCCTCAAATTTTCTAGGGAGTAGGTAACAGCCAAAGTAAGCAATGGATTGGGGGATCAGATCAAAGTCAACAAAATCCAGTGACGTCGACATGTCACAACGTCGCCGGGACAACGACCATATAATCAAAAAAGAGGAAGTACGTTTATGATCACAATTTTACAAATTTACAACTGAATGGAGCAGAAATTTCTCCATTACCAGTAACTCTTAGATACAACTGTCTTTTGTAGCACTCACCTGGTTAAAACATTTTATGACTAACTTGGTGTTGATGTATGCAAACTTTACAGCCGTTTAATGTGGTAGTTTAAAATGCTAATGCTTCAAATTAATTAGGACAAACGACATTTCAAACAGCAATTCCCCCCGGATTACCGTTGATAATGTATAGAAAATCATACTCTACCAGGCTTAATTCTTATTTGCCGTAGACGCGGCATTCCAACCATAAAAAGCTCTCTGTTGCCCATGAATCCTTCGTCGTAATCGAACATCCACCCATTGTACCATCTGGTGTCGTACAGAGCTGGAAAGAGTTTACCCCGCATCCACGCCCAAAATGATGAAATGTTCTTACCCTTGAATAGATCAAATAAAGAAGGGGTAAGGGTCAAGTTATTCAAATTATGGCTCAGCAAATCAAGATTAACCTGAATTTTTAGTTCAGTTTCCTGAGTATTCGGCGTGGCTCGATAGTTAGGGCACTGGGTTAAGATCCCCCCACCTGCCACTAGATGGGTTAGTGTTGGGTGGTCCCGATTTCAACTACTCCACGTCTTGAAAGTAGCCAACTGGTCAGTCTCAGCTCCCACCAGCTGGGATTTTTAACAAATTTTCAGTTCCATTTACGATATGTGTTTCTTCATTTGTAGTGTCCCCAATCGACACAGCAGTGCTAAATACCATGACATTTAAATGAAGTGATTTATTTTTATTTATTTATTTATTTATTTATTTATTTATTTATTTCAGCTTTACCTGAAACACTTTAATAAAGAGAACTTAACACTCGTTCAAAACCAAACAACTCGACCCGAGTGCGACTGGGAATAATCCACTTCGCTTCCGTTTCCTTTCAAACATGTTTTAATTATATCTCGTCATGACAACTCCTTTAGGGTAAAGCTATAAGCACACAAGGCAATGTTCATTTATAGCCTTCGTAACCATCGGCGAAAATCGCAAGTGTGGTCGCTGCTACGACTGTAATTTTAGTCACCCATCAAGACGACTAGGATATAGCAATCTTTATGCCGGCGATTGACAGCTATTGTGTCATCAACCCGAGGGGTACTCTTAGAAAAATTGGGTGAGGGTATGTGGCCCGCCGGCTTTCCAAAACCCTTACCCTATTTGTGACCAAAATCTGCGGTTTTCCCTACCCTATTTATGACCTGAAAAAGTAGCTTCTTCTAAAAAACATACCCAGTTTAAGAACAGAGTGTAAAAATCATACGCTATTTATGACTAAAATGGTCAAAATCGGTACCCTAATTATGAGCAAAACGGCGGAAATCCTTACTCTTTTGGGCCGCACATACCTATATAGCCCATATAAGGGAGTACCTCCCCCCTGGGGTTCTTATCAGGCAGTGCGCGATTTTCGTTTAAGGAAAAGTAAACAGCAACGTATTCCTGAGCTTACCTTGAAATTTACAAATGCTTCCTCCGTGGAGTTGGTCAGTAAATAACGCGCGGGACTTCGATTTCCATAACAGACTATCATCAAAAGTAGGACAAAAATCAAGAAAAAAGTGATTTCAGCGAGAACTTTGTACATGCCTTGAACTTTTGTTCGGAAATCCTTAGCTTTCTTCAGTTCATCACCCTGAGGTGGACCTGTCACCGTTTTGTTGGCACGATTCTCTTTCTGGTAAGTCACTCCAAAAACTTTCTCACGTTCCGGCGGCTTCCTGAGTATGACTGATAGCAGGGAAGCCAACAGAATTACTTTTATTGGCTGGGAAACGAAGACATCTTGGACGAACGACACCGTGATTGAGGTAAGCCACTGGTTAGATGTGTCTTTTCCCCATATCATGCTGTAGAACACGATAAAGGCTGCTGCAGTCAGTGATGTTAGAATACACAATGTCCATCCGATGTAAACAAAGAAATTTGGTAGACACCCTGGCAATTTCTCCTTTTCTTCCGTTTCCTCAGCTCGTATGTCGAATACCTTCTCCCCAGACTTCTGTTTGATGTTTCTGAAGATCATAACGACCAACACGTTAACTGGAATCGCAACCAAGCTACTTTGGATTCCAATCTTGATTTGGGTCCAACTCATTTTCACAGGTCCCAACTGGAAAGAATCTTTAGGTGCGGCGCCGAAATTGTAAAACATAGCGTTGGTTACCATGGCAGTGAGCAAAACTGACAGGCAACAAGATAATCGTTGGCAACGCGTAAACGCGACATGCGGAGGCCTGGTTAACACAGACAACCATAAATGTCCATCGCCCAGACTCCTTGCGGTCCTAAACACAAACAGATTTTTGAATTTCGTGAGTTCGCTCTTGTCCGCTGCATTGATTTCAAACTCGATCTCCCCAGATCCCTTCTCAAGCGCAAGCCACCGATTCGCTAGAAAATGCCACGTGTCTCCCGTGCTGGAATCTTCTATTTCTACTTGTTGAAGAAACCAAGCGGGATTCTCACCGCTGTTATCATGCCATATAAGTATCTTGAACAGCCGGCCCAGTGAGTTTGGCAGCCCCAGGGTAAAGCTATTCACGCTGCCGCGGGCAAACAATGTCTTCCTTGCATTTGAATTAGAGAGTGAAATGGGGCCACTGCAGCCTTCCTCTCCATAAAGCACAATTCCCACGTGAGCTGTTGTTCCTTGGTTTCTCCACATTCCTGTTCGCACGTACAAATTATAGACGCAGCCACTAGAGTAAACATTGTCACTCAAGTATACTTTTCCTACCACCTGTCGAAGAAAAAAAAAAAGAATTAGTACGGGTCTCACAGGACAATGAAGAATAAACGTCCACTACTTACAATAAGAAGACACTCTGTCGTGCCCCAGCCATACAAAAATACTACACTTGTATTTGCCTCCAAAATTACAGAAAGACAGCGTCTTTAAAGAGGACACCTACACAACCCTGGCAACTGACACACCATCGGAAACGATTTCTTAAAGCAACCTCACGATCATTAAAGATTAAAGTATTCAAATTAAAGAATTTCAGAGACGAATTTGAAGCAAATTTGTTTTTCCATTTTTTTTTTTTACTCTACGAGATGACAACAGAAGCAATATCTTACCTTCATTTCATCGTTCTTATCTGCCCTTCGGGCAAAAACAAGTCCCATGAAGTACACACCAAATATGGAGCACACGGTGGCTAAGACAACAAAGTTTCCAGTCTCTGCAAGTTTTCCAAAATTTTCCCAGACTTTGTCAAAATCGATAGGATTGGGAGCCACGAAGAAGTCTCCGCCAAAAGCTGAGAGGTGAGTACACAGGCAGTGAAGAGTACCGGACTTTGTTTTTGGTCCAATCTAAATTTGAAAAGACATGTATTAGGGGTACGGTGGACCATATGAATTTTGACTTTTGACTGTTGAGGCATGATACGCGTATTATTTTCATGTATTATTTTCTCTTTATAACTTGCTTTTTTCGCTTCGCTAAACGTGCATGAAATTTTTTGTGGTAAAAGTATGCCTGCAGGATATGTTTTTTTTTTTTTCAAAATCAAGCCTCCCCATAAAAATTCAAGTGGTCCACCCCTCAGAAATAAAGAAAGAGCCTTATAAATGCATTATGGTATACATGTATAGTTCAGACCACGAGGTACAAAAGAAATAATGAAAGTTATATTTCGGTATTATTTTTTTGCGATTATTCTCATTACATTTAGGAGTTGAAGTTGGACAAATTTTGTAGAGCTAAGTGATGCATGACGTAGTCACAGAGCTGATGATTTGTGTTATTTTTATCACCTATGTGCTTCACAACGCACCGGTAATGCAATGAGAAAATCCATGTTGATATTTTGGAAAGGTTATGAGAGAAATAAAATCAAATAAAAGGGGTCTAACGTGGCACAGTGCTTGGCATTCTACAATTTGTCAGTTGAAAACGAGTGAGACTAACAATACGCTGCTCAAACAGAATAGCAAATTACGCAGGCTGCGTTGAACATCAGATCAGGGTTGTTCGAAAGTCGGTCAGCACTAATCCAGGATTAAAAGTTAACAAACGTATTAATTTTAATTGCTCCTTACTGCTTATGTTTTGTGTCGTTTGAGATTATTCAAACTTAAAACTGAAGGACAAACAAAGAGCACAAAAACCCTCATCACAAAGTTACAAAACTGACATCAAAATTCTTGCTAATCGTGGGTTAGCTTAATTCTTTAAACAACCTGGCCCTGAGCAAATCTAGTTAAACTGTCCTTCAGCGAAGAAGAGAATAATAATAGCATCAACCCAGCTTACCGAACATCCCTCATTAGTCCAGACCTGTTTCTTTTCAGACCAATACAAACAGCTTGTCACAGTCACTGACATCGTGTAGTTCACGTCTGTGCTGCTGTTATATTCCGGTATTATAATCTTTGGTGATGGAGGAGGTGTGGTTGGAGGATCTTTGACGCCGATACAAGAACGCTTCTGACGACCGCCCTGGCCACCGCAAGACCGTGATTCACGGCTCTGAATTTTTTCGGTTTTATTTGCGGCAAACATGATGCCAATGTAGTGAGTTCCTGTTTTTCCAGTGACGTTGCTAGCTAGTGAGATCTCGTAGGGATTTTTACTGCAGTTGCGGTATCCAAAGATTTTGGAAGACGCTGTGCAAGATGAAAAATCTGGAACGCGAGTTTTGAACTGGTAATTAGTCGGCGTCGGTTTCTTTCCTGCGGTAACAAAAATATCTAATACCTCCCCGCGCTCAGGGTGAATATCAAAGAAGACAATAGAATTGACTGATGGAATATCGATCCGATGATATTGCAAGTTCCCAGAACCATCACTGGGTTTTGCGAAATATTTGTCATTAGATTTGTTTCCTGTGGTTTGGACCTTTCGGGTAACAGGTATAAACAGCTCAACTGGATCTTTGAGGCCAGTAATTTGAAGAGAAGTTCCGTCGCCCTTCTTTAAACTAAAGTCCACCACAGATGACCGGATACCTTTCGCACTGTTATCCCACGTGAACGGGTTTTCGCTGAAAGAAGTCATCTGACAGAAAAAAGAATCATTGGTATAGAATGCTTGAAGAAACCCATGGCAAGAGTCTCGTCATAGCTGACTCAGTGGGGGACCTGGGGAGTTTGGTATGCATTTAAAAAAACGAGTAATCAAGCCTGGAAACTTTGTGCAGGAAGACAAAAACAAAAGACAAGGCATAAACTGAATTTGATGAAAGCTTCCTTTGAGATTTACAGCTATATTTAGAAATAAGACAATTGCCTATCCAAAGTCTCTTTTACCGCGCAGCTTAGCTTGAGATTTTACGGAGTTCTCTTGTATTATAGCAGATATATAGGATTCTTTGTCTATAATGTTTTCCTAATTAGCGGTCGCGCTTAAGTCTCTGATCAAGCTCCAAAATCTCAAGACACAATTAGCTTTCAAAATATTTACAACTTAGGTATGGTCTCATTTGCGCTTGTGCCAACTTTGCGCTTTTAAAAGCCAATTTCCCCTTCAAAATTTTGCTCAAAGAACTTCAAATTTCACTAATTACTAAGTTCCAAAAGTTTCTAAAATATTCATATATCATACATACATACAGACATACAGACATACAATTAAGTATACATACATACAGCCATGGCGTCAGCAAAGATATCTCGATCTATATATAAGTTACCGTCGACGCGTAATGGAATCGAAACACGTCAGAAATGTCAAGGTCGGCCCCTACCTGTGCATCGACAGATTTCAAGTTTGCGGCATCTGGACCAAACAGGGTCTTAGCCGATGGTAAGGAGACTTTCTCTTCCCCCTCTCCTAACGTCTTTTCCGCCATTTTGGCGAGCGTTTGTCGATCCAATATCATCATCAACTTGTCAGTGTGGAACACGCTTGGTTTCTCACCAGGTACTTTAGTTGCTAGGAGACCACCCCCTAGTTTATCGATGAGATGAAGAGTTTTCTTGGCGATATCTTTGCTCTGTAAAGAGCAAAACAGATTGAGCATTTTGAGTGGTAAAAGACCAATTCTTTAGGGAAGGTAATAAAAATTGTGAGAAAATTCGCAAGAATGAAATTGTTCCTCTTTCGAGCTAGAGTCATGAATTTTAAGCGTTAGAATAAAGAGAGTTAATTTTATAATTGGTGCTTTTTTCGGTTCTGAATGTGGGCAATTATTTATCGCAACTGAGCTAAACGAGAATCATACAAGAGAATCATCAAATGTCACTATATTCCGTTGACAACCCTTCTTGTTTCGCCGCGGAAATGTGTTGTGTTACCTGTTTCCTCTCGGTGACAACATCATCCTCATCTTCTATAGTATCCTGCCCAACCTTTGGTTCCTCGTATACAACCGCCTTCTTGGCAGAGGTGCTAAGGGAATTGGACATTCCCTGTAAGAGATTACCTCCAATGTTTTGAACCAAGTCAACATCTTGTCCCTCAGCGCTGGCTTGGGAAGTTATGAAATCCGTCATATTTTCTAACAGGCCGACTGCATTTTCCTTTGTTAAGTAAAAAAATACACAGTTAAGATGAGAGAAGACTCTTATACGATAGAAGGCAAGAAGAAAGGAAGAAAGCAACGAGTCAACGAAGCAAGCAAGGCGAGGGAAGAAAGGAGGGCGGCAGTAAGGAAGGGAAGCAAGGGGAAAAGGTATCGTTATACCTGAGCTGTAACGGCTATATCCTTTTCTCCTTCGGTTGCCATGACAACAACTGCTGATAGTTGAGTGACTTGCTGCATACTGTTCACTTCCACAGTGGATATCTGTTCCAGTATGGTTTCCTTTACCTTTGGTAAAATACAAGATGATAGTCGATTAAAATAGACTATTAACCGGCAGACGTGTGAGGTTTTCCTTTCATGCGTCAAGAGATGATTTCTAGGATCCAAAGGATGAGCAATTTGCCGTTTTCCCCCGTTTTGATGTTGTTGAGTACGCCACCCAACGGATCGCAGAAGCGATAGCATCTCTAAGTTTGTTTAGTTACAAATTTTTAGCTTTGTTGATTTGTGTGGAAGTCCCCAACTTCACATAAACTCACTGATTTTGCAAACGTTTTTCATGCGGTTTCTATTTAATGAACACCTTTGACGCCTTAACCAATGATTTCACGAGCTTGCATTACTTGATTTATCGAAACTTTAGCAAGTCAAACCCAGGCTTATTCAAACTTTCCAAAGATTAATTGATTTACTGACGAGACAGCGTGCCAAAAAGGTATGCGCACTCGACTTTAAATCCACTAGTCGTGTGTATAAGTACCGTTCTACCACTAGCTGGAAAGTTGCTCTCGGAGGTTCCGCGTTCAATTCCTCAGCTGTGCTAGCAAATATCCAACTGGTCTGCCTCCTGCAACTTAGGATTTTTAACCATGATATTTTCATTCACAATATCTTTTTTCAATGTTTGTTTGCATTGGCTCTGAATAGTCCCCTTGAAGGGGAGGTAGATGACATATTTATCTTCTTCTTTATTCACTATTTTAAGATCTACCGATATAAAGTAGACATTACAGCGGGTCACGTACTGCTTGCTTGTCATCGTTGCCTACATCGGCATCCTCCACAGCTGTAAGAATAGAGTAGGCCATCTGCGCAGCCTCATCGACATTCCCATCATTTACAAGACCTTTAAGCTGGCTGTCTCCACCGGTTGCGGAGGATTTCAGAACTTTAGAAAAGTCGTCTGTAGGTATCGGGTTGACCTGAAAGGCAGCACTTGTGTTTAGATTGACAAAAGCATTGACTATTGGGCAATTATGAGTATATCTCAACTAGGTCAGTGGTCATATGAGCAACAGCAAAACTTGACGAACACGATCGAGTATTCGTGAACTGGACGACACAAATGAGATGAGAATGCAGACTCGGGGTATAAACACAGGCACGCCAGGCGTACAAGAGTTGTTTTTTGTGAATTAAAGCCTCCTGCAGAGGTAGGAGCATTTCACTTAACTCTCTGGCTAGGGTTATCCAACAACTTTGTTACAACCTACCTGAACTTGAAGTCGTTGAGCAGTGGAGGCACCCAGGGAGTCTGATACGAGTACTTCTACAGTTACATTCCCAAGAGGCAATCGGGCGACGGCATGGCACGCAGGTCCACTGTTAATTACTAATACCCCAGAACTGGTTTGGTATCTAAATATTCAGCAGAAACCACACGTTTAAATATCGAAGAAGCCCTCTTTCAAACAATACTCAACATGGTTACGTTCCGATTTACACACTAAAGCCAATTCATTAACTGTAAACAAATAGAGATCTGGGAGCAGCAAAAAAAATTAGTTCACCTGCTTAAATCAAATATACGTTTTCAACTGAAACAGTTCATAGCAATTTACCTCTGTCATATATCTGTTTGATTTGCATTGTGTTCATCTACGTACGCATAATGGTCCCTGGATGGTGATTATTACGTCCACCTTCCACAACTCCATTTCCTTCCTTCCCCCAGAAAAATATGAATTTATCACTATCACAGAGATCAATTGCGATGGACTAGCATCTCGTTCTCTTAGTCGCTTCACGCTACAGAAACCGGGATACGCTCCCGCTGTATGGGCCACTAGCCCGACACAGACTTTAACAGACAATAACAGGTTTAACATTCTCACCACCAAGTTAATTGGCCTACCTGAATTCATAGTTTAAAGGCAGCTCCTCGTCTGACCAGCCCGAGCAGTTGATTTTAAACTCTGTCGTCAGCACGAGGCCTTCCCTTGGAGTCACAGAGCATCCACCACGGCCATCTAAAATACGCGGAGGAGAGTTTGTAATGAGCATCATTTCCTCTGCGAACGTGAACCCAGTTGCAAGTGTCACAACAACCCTTATCCTATACTTGGTATTTTCTTCTAAAATTTGCTTATCGCCCGGAATAACCAGATTGGGACTGTTGATGTCTGTAAGTATTCTGTCTTCAAGGTTTGGCACGATTATCCAGTCCTTCTTGCTAGACAATTCACGTCTGAGCAATAGCCAGTCGTATTTGATGATTCTGTCGCAGAGTGGCCCTGAACACGAAGACTTTAAAGTTAACCGCTGATTGACGCTCACCTTGGCCCCGCAGTTTGTGGTGCATCTGCAAGTAAATACATGTATAAAAAATATTGTACGTTCTAATCAGTCCAAACTGCGAAGGTAAATTTCGACTTTCATCAAACCAGTCGATTACCGGCTAAACTTGTGTTTTATATCTGTTTCAAAAACAATTCTTGTTCAAAACCTCTCAAACGGACATGTGCTTTAAATCGCATTTTCCTTTCAAGGCAAATAATGTATTCCATCAGGTGTCAAGTTGGAATGAAAATTGTTAATTCCAATCTTCTTAATTTTCCATCGTTTACACGAGCTCCACCTACGTTTGAGCCTGTTAATGTGTTAGGTGTTGTCCCCTCATAGCCATGGCCAAGACATCTGTATTTTCATATGATGCGAGGCAAGTTGCAAATATGTCTTCCAGAATGTGATCTCAATTTGTGCAACAACAACAGCACTCTAGACACTTAATATACATTTGCGATAGTGAAAACTACTTCTGCCTACATATATATTTGTCAAACCCATCCAGACCCTCAAGCTTCGCTGGAGGATACTCTTCATATCAGAAGGAACGGTCTAGAACCTAAAATTAAAAAAAAACTGGATACCATAAAATTAATATTTTGTTCTCACCTGATGGAAATTACAAACGGCTCGTCTACTCTTAGCCTGTGTGTAGCCTTTGCTGACCTATCTCCCTTCTGAACCACAACTTCAAAGAAGTAGGTATGGTTTCCTCTTAAATTGCTCACGTTAAGTTGAAGCACGGGCAATGTGCTGTTTATTTTCAATATGCCATCACCTTGACAACGACCGGCGTCGCTTGGGGAGACTGTGGAAAACCCATCCCGGTTATCATGTGATATGATACCTCCTCCACAGTACCAAGTCAATGCAAAGCCTTCTGTCTTTTTGTGAATTTTTTCGGGATCAAAACTCTCAGAAGCACTAAGTACGACAACACTTTCATTACCTCTGATGACATTAGGGGGTCCTTCGAGTTTCGCAACGATCGGAGGCAAAATGATCTTGACGTACCCATAGTCGTAGACTATGGGTACTTTAGGGTCTTTAGGGTCGTTAGGGTTGTTAGGGTCGTTAGGGTCTGTGACGAGGCACCGGATATACAGGTAACCAGCACCGAACAACCTCGGGTAAAGTGTCTTCGTCATCCCAGGTCTCTTCCCGTATGGAATAATTTGATTACACAATCCAGTTTGCTCTTCGCATTCACACACCTCCCAATAAAGTGCATAGCCATTCGACGAATGGCAGTCGTCTTGAAAGGTTGCTCCAAGAGGAAATGGATCGTTGGTGTAAATAACTGTAGCATTCTCCAAAGATTTTTGCAGATTTACAGTGATTTTAGGAACGTCGCACTCACAATCAACTGAAGAAGATTCAAATAGTGAAATACACTTAGTAAATGAAGGCTTTACCCCGCTGAAAGTGGCCCACGCAGCTAAAGCTTATATTGGTCTTGGTACAGTGAACTCACTGAGTATTATGTTCCCATGGAAAGGAATGCACCATGGTATTTGCTTTTACTATAACGTATGACAAAACGCATTTTAAAGCACGTCTAAGATAGGGTTCAAAGCTACTCGTGTCACCGTACCAACTAGTATATTGTACCTTAATGGGTGAAAGCCCTTGCAATGAAGTAATAGAGAGCTTTTTACTTACAACGGTTCTCTGTGTGAAGATAATCGCTGAGTATCGAAGAATCTCCATTCTTTATGCTGTTTTCCAGCTCTTGGAGCACAGCATCCCTCCTTGACTGAGCGCAATAAATTTCGATCTCAGCAGCCATGATAGGTCTTCTCATGTAAGACTGCGGACTGAGCAGAGATATGAGACAAGAAACTCTAGATGTAATTCATTTCCATGAACATTATATAAGTCCCGAGTTGCCATCAATACGATACTGTAAATAGAACCCTGTTAATCGGTTACTTCTATTAAGGGGACGCGGCCACCTATTGGTCGTCCTGAAGAAGGTTTTCTACTGTCCGTAATCCTATTAAAAGGCCACCCAAATTTAATACATGTAATTTGGCTTTGTTTTGGAAAAGTCGATGACAGATAACACGCCACAATGGGGAGTGACCACTGATGAAAACATTTAAGATATTCCATGTTGCCTTAACGCAAGTTAAATTGATGTTTCTACTAAGTCTCAGACCAATTCTTGACTAACCGCCACCTCCCATTTTCCCCAGGTTGGCCGCTTAGAAGTAGTTCGACTGGACAAACCTAAGACCTACATTTCGCTACATCGGGATAATAACTTATCGTTACCCAATGATACAATAGAAAAAAAACAGTCGATTTTGAATGGCTAAGAGCAATGCAAAAAGTTTAACACCAGTGCAATTTACAACGAGGATTTCGAACACTTGCGAAGATTAACCGCGCACTTCCGAAGATTTCCGAGTATCACCAAACCTTATCTGAGATTTCTGAATATTGACCCAACATTCCGAAGATTTCTTAAGAGTACAAGTTCGGAAGACTACGGAAGTTTGTCGAAGATCACCCGAACATTTCGAGGCTTTTCCGACATTATCGGAAGGTTTGCGATATTGAAGATATTCGGACGATCAAGGCTTCTACGTACTGCTTTTAAAAGTAATCAATGTATATCAAAGGCGGTAAGTTATCTTTTTATCCATGTGTGTTATTAGCAAGCAATTACAGGCTCGAACAATTTTGTAAGTCGTTGAAACATTTATTCGAGCTTATTCTTTCAAAATTGCACGAGAAAATTCATGTGACCTAAACAAAGTGACCACCTAAAAAGGTGAAATCAGATAGTAAATTAACAAACTGCCATTTGTAATTTCCAATTTAAATAACAGTTGACGTTTGGACAATAAAACTCAATTAGTCAGATCCATTCTTTGGAAAACGTACCACACGATATCTTTTTGACAATCATTAATTGACAGTTAGATAGGTAAGTGACATTGCTTAAGGAGCGTTAAATAAAGCCATGCAATCTATATTACCTCAGTTGTCGTATGTCGGCAAAGAGAAATCCAGGAACTCTTTCGAGGAATTCCGTCACCTGAAAAATGAATGAGTTAGAATCCCTTTTTTCCCAATTCCATCCCTAAGAATCTTCTCTGTTCTTAGGTTGGGATTTTCTAGTTTTTTTAATTATTGTTTTTACCACTGACCCTTCCTAAACACTCGCAAAGGGCATGCACCTGAGCAAATTCAATTGAAGGAGTTTGAATTATTTCTATCTTGCAAAGCACAAAATAGTTACTCTTCTCTGCCGTCTTCTGAAAAACCAATGAAAACACAAACGTATTTAAAGAATCATCAACCAAATCACATTTAAAGTACCATTAAGAACTAAGCAATCCCTACTTTAAAGAATAGAATCGTAGGTGTGATGGTCTGATGGCACTGACTAAAGTCACGTTCAGAACAGTTCTAAAAATGTTCACAATTGAAGCCCTAGCACGGTGTTCGAGTTCAATTCTCGCTGGGCACAAGTATGAACAGATCATTTTTCCAAGTACCCACACCAGAATTCGGACACAGAGCCCGTGCCCAGGCACAAGGTCTCGACCTTGCACTCTGGCACTAAACTGAACGCAACGCTATTTTGTGCCAGCGTCCAGGCACCAGTGCTCGGACGCCAAGTGTGAACACAGCGTATTACAGTACCTCTGTTATTATATCTTGTTTTAAAGTCAAGTAAGCGTCACTCTTCGGGTTGGCGTAATGCAGTGTAAAACGCGAGTTTGATACAGTGATCACCGCCACAAAATAGAATTCTGAAAAATGAAAAAAAGGTTCTTAAAAAAAGTTTGAAAAGGCGCGTTCTGTGGAAAAAAGGCAAAGTATGCCACATGAAATTACGAAAAGTAGCTTCTCTGATCTCAACAAATCAAACATCCTCGTCTAAACATTCCCAATGTGATCTTCCTTCTCCCTTTCACACTTTTCAATGCGGAGGTTAGAATTTAATTTTGTAAATCTTTGTATTGCACCTATTTCCTATTACGATCCTGTTTCCGCGGCTTAATTGCTTCCACCGGGTTCTAATCGCCACACCACTTAATACAGCAAAATAACCCATTCCTTTGAGTTCCACAAGCATGTTAGGAACAAACCATACAACAGAAACAAGTGAAATAGCCTTGTGCATATCATTTTATCTGCGTTATCTCAATTAAACCCTTCGAAGGTTCTTACAGAAAAAATGTATAGACTTCAGAAAGCGGTCTGCATGGAATCAGAGAGACTCCTATCGCCGGAACGTATTCCGTCTATTCCGGTTTCTGTTGCATAAAGTGACTACTGATATTGTAGGTTTTCCCTTTGTATTTTTGTTTGGCTTCCCAAAAAAATTTACCGTAATCATTTATTCTACCAGGTGGACAGAAAAAAACTGTGAGATTACAGTGCCTTTTCCAAGAACATATTATGCTATAACACAATGAAATGGACCAATACTCTCGATCCACAATTCAGCGCGCTAAGCATTAAGCCGCCTCGTCTTCCACGATAGCCTTTGCGGTATCAATCAATCAATCAATCTGTTAAATTTTATTTAAAGAGGGTGTTACTTACTAGTTATAAAAGTAATAAACATGCGCCCCTCTAAAAATTTCTAAGTACAAAAACATCTATAATTTATAATTTATAAAAAAAACTTAACCAAAGAGTTTATGAAATTTTTCATTAAGTTCAAATAGCTAAGCTAACCAAGAACATGAGGTAAGGTCTTACCACTTAACTTTCACTATTCAGTAGTGTATATAGTCAGTAAGTGCTCAGAGTGTTTAGACGAAATCATAGCTACATGGATGGACATATCAGTTCGGACAAACCTGGCTCACAGCCATAGAGCTCCATCCGAAAACCAATGTTATTATTCCATAGCGTTGGATTGATTGTCACGCTTCGCGTCACCACAGGAAAAGCCAGATTTTCGTATTGTATAGAGTTCGAGTCGATATTTCCGTTGAAGGTCTGCAGCAGTAAAAGAGTGATATTATGCGTTAAATAGGGAAAAATACTGTTAGAACAGCTGACAAGAACGTAAGGTAAGAAAATAATTGTAATGAAAAGTGTTGTCAAACGTGTGTAACATCAAGACCCTTCATTATGATTTTATGGTAAATGAATCGGTTAAGGCCTAGAACAAAATCAGATTGCTAATCCATTATAGTTGCCATTGAAATGCCATTTTTTCACCAGTGCAAAAAACTTACAAAACTTCTGCCAGGAAAAGCATCCTGATGGACTTTGTCAAGTTAGTAGGGATGAGAAAAATTGAAACCGCGAGGGAAACACCGGCGCCAAAAAGTATTAGAGAAAAGAGTGGGATTCGAAGACATGTATGACCGAAGTTTCACTTCTCTCAACAAGCCTTCCGAAAATGTCGTCTAAAATATAATAATCGAGGTTATTTATCGTTCAATTTGGGCATACCGGAGAAAAATGATGGTACTGTCCATGTAAAATAAGTAAATGATCAGAGTTACTATAAGGAGCGAAGGACCCAAATGGCAAACACACTCACCTTTAAGGTTTCACCATCTTCCGTTGTACAATAAACCGCTTCATCTGCATTTCTCTTATCATAAAACACCATGTAACTTGTCACCCACTCGTTCAAAGAGGCATTACCGAACCCTTGAGTAGCAATGCCTGTTATCACCATATCCTGGTCCAGATTTACCTTTAGCCAAGGAAAGTAACCAATCGTTTCTTTGTTAGCTCTGTACCCAGCTGGCCAGCTTGTTAGGTTTAGTCTAGCTCGGTGTGCTCCGAATGTGGCGAAGCGTTCATCGTATGCGCTGGAAGCAGACATTTGGTCGTCACGGATTCTGTAGTCAGAGATTCCCAGGGGTTTGTTGCATGCATCTAGTCAAAGAGGAAGAAGATAAAAGAGGTAGTTTCGAGACGAGGCGACGAGCTGTGATCGTCTTCTGCTTGCAATAATTAATTCTCCGCTGAAAATGAAAGCTAAGTCTTCGTGAGAAACATTAATGGAAGTCTAAGCAGACGGCAATGGAGACACCAACACGTTGATCGCTCGACTAGAGATCTCTGCTCTGAAAGGATTTCAGTAAAATTCATCTAATTTCTGAAATTTTGAGATAAACACATAACCACAGATATCGCGAAAAGTTTCAATAAAAATTTATTTCCCAGTCTTTTTTTAAGCAATCGGTTGTCTGTTTTGGCTGTTTATTCACGTTTGTATTGTTCAAGTTTTCCATATGATCTCTAAGGACCCAAGCAAACACTTATTCCAAAAACAAAACATCCTAAAACATTTTACAAAATAGTTAACAGTTGGGCTCTTTTACTCTTCCTAAGGTATAGATACATACAGATGGGCTCTACGTACTCCCCCTTAAGTATAACGGAACAGTAGACATTTTAAGGCAAAGTATTTTAAGTCAAAAGTTCGACTATGAAGAGGAAGTAAGCGAAAATGTATGCCTTGGAACTTAACTATTGACGTAGCGATTGATTCGCCCCATGCGTTAACGGCGTAGCCAAGCTATCATAATGATAAACCTTTATTGATATGTTTCTTCCATTCGTAAAAGGATTTAGGTTTCATCATTTCAGTCAGTTCATGACTAACAATAATAATAATAATAATAATAATAATAAATAATGATAATAATGTGCGTTTGAACGCTTTTGTTTTAATGCAGTATCGTATTGTAGACAAGTATTTTGATACATTTTGAAGCCATTCAGTTTCTAGAAACTATAAACTACGCCCCAACTGGGAAGAATGCGTCGAGTATTCGGACTTAAGACTTCTGTTAGTTCTTATAAATTCGAGAATGAAAGTCCTTAAATAGGTAATATGGTGATTAAATTAATACTTATTTTTTTCTTGACTTATTTTCAGCATGAAGAAACACATTATTTCTGTATTGCTAATACACGTTTCGAGAAATAAGGTATTAATAAAAGACCACAACATTATGTTCGTTGTGGCAAATACGAAAAGAATATCACCCTCATGACGTCCCACTAATTCTTGTAACTTCGAGAATGATTATCTTTAAAATTAGTAATATGATTATTAATTTAATTTTTTGTTATCTTCTTTCAGTTTAAAGGTGCACGTTATTCATGCATGTTTACTGAAATAATTTAGTTGCTTTAGCAACAATCATTTTCCTTAATTTTTTGACTTGGAACAAAATTTGTCCATAATTTGAAACGAAATTATTTTGAATTTCACTGTCAGTGAAATTCTGAAGTATTGTTTTGCTCTCGAAGTTTTCATGTGTACACTTATTGGTTTGTAAACAATAACGTCTTACCCCTGCCGGAAGGCATGTTTCCCTTAATTTCTGTCAGTCACGCAATGATGTGTTTGAACGATGGAAAGGAAGTCAGGAGAATTATTTTTCTTCGCTAGGTTTTCCTACGTAGCGTTTTAATTAATGTTTATTTTGCTGCCAAGTCAGACAAACCAAACTGCTCAGTTTTCTTTACCTCTGCATCTAATGAATGTCAAGTGCGCGCGTAGTGATCGCGTTTTTATAATTTTTCCATCATGGGCGCTGTTTTTAGAAACACAATTCAGTTATCAATAATTATTTAAGCTCCCTCTAAATGTCCCTCTAAACGTTTTGCATATTTAATATAACTGCAAATTTCGCAAGCATCTTCTTTTAGTCTATTACCTCAGTATACACAACACCACTCTCTAACGAATCAACAGATTAAAATTTTGTGCGTGAATAGTGTTGAGCATTGCCGAAAGTCTAATCAACATAATGACAACTTCTATCTGTTTTCGGCAGTAATTTGTATAGCTGGTTTTCACATGACGTCACTAAAATTCAAACTACAAACCTATTGATCTTCCTGAGATTTTACTTTAATGATGTATAAGAGTAGCTGAAAACTAATATTCATACAAATTTTCGCTCCGAATGGGTTCTTGGTTTTGTAATACACCACGCTTGAATTTCTAAGCTTTTGCGTGACGCGGCATTTACTTGACAGCCAAGAGGGCTGTCATGATGGTTAAAAAGTGACTTATTTCGGGGAACTTGGTTATCTGAACAGTTCATTTCTTAGAAAAAGTATTATTTTAGTGTTTTAGAGTTTCTCGAGGGATAAATTCACGCTTTTGTAGCAAAACTCAGTGACAGATGTTTCTGTTGGTTTCCGGCCGCCATGTTGGTGCCCATACGGATGGGCACCAGCATGACGTCTCC